>Ga0068855_100000575_pt1 | contig 45015 bp, 38 predicted proteins | sample KBSCornC52_FD_66592 | JGI IMG/M metagenome (GOLD analysis project Ga0068855, IMG submission 66592) | Corn rhizosphere microbial communities from Kellogg Biological Station, Michigan, USA - KBS Corn C5-2 | ecosystem: Host-associated > Plants > Roots > Rhizosphere > Soil ... | reverse complement strand
CGCACTAAGACCCGGGGCGCAAGAACCCTCGAACAACCAGTCGGGGCGCAAATCATTGCGTCCGGGCGCTATCGGTGAGAGAATCAGAGGCAAGTTGACTCCTCGTTCACTGGTGAACCGGCCACTGAGACCAATCGGCAATTTTCTGAGGCGCCTGTTGGGGGGCTTCAGGTCGCAGACGCCCACGCAGACGGCCGCCGTTCGACACAATGGGCTGGACTCGGAGCGCCGCCTGCGCTTCATGCTGGAGTCGGTTCCGGTCAACCTCTGGTCCACGGACGCGCACCTGAACATCACGTTCTCGCAGGGCGCCGGCCTGCATCTCATCGGCACCAGCGCGAGCGAACAGGTCGGGATGACGCTGTATGAGGTGCTGAAGACCCGCGATCCGGGCTTCACCCCGCTGGCAGCCCACCTCCGCGCGCTTCAGGGTGAACTCGTTCGATACGAGACCGACTGGCGGGGACGCTCTTTCGAGACGCGCGTCGAACCACTTCGCGCCGCCGACGGCAAGATCTCGGGCACCGTCGGAATCGCAATCGATGTCACCGATCGGAAGAGTCTCTACGAGGCGCTCCAGACGCAGAACGTCTATTTCGCGGCACTTTTCGAGAACGCTCCCGAGGCAATCGCAATACTCGACGCCGAGGATCGAATCATCCGTATCAACAGCCAGTTCACGACGATGTTCGGCTACACCGATGACGAGGCCATTGCCAGCAGCATCAACGATCTCATCGTCCCGGAAGAAATGGTCGAGGACGCCGAAAAGCTCACAGCCCGGGTTGCCGCCGGCGAGAAACTGCGAACGGAGGCGCAACGGCGTCACAAGGATGGCCACACTCTCTGGGTGGCTATCGCCGCGACGCCCTTTGGAGTCGTGGATCAGCCGGGGCGGGTCTATGCCATGTATCATGACATCTCCGCGCGCAAGCACGCGGAGGACGAGCTCAAGGCATTGCTGCTGGTCGACCAGCTGACAGGACTCCCCAACCGCCGCGCATTCATCACTCTGTCGGAACAGGCGCTCAAGCTCGCGACGCGCATGGAGCGCGACGTCCTGATGATCTTCATCGACGTTGATCATCTGAAGCAGATCAACGACACTCACGGACACCTCGTTGGAGACCGCGCGCTTATCGATACCGCGCGAGTGCTCCGCGAAAGCTGTCGCGAGGCCGACCTGATCGCCCGCCTCGGCGGAGATGAATTCGTTGCGCTGATGTCCGTCGACTCGGACCAGACCGCGGAGCTCGTTTGCGAACGGATAAAAGCTCGCCTCGCGACCCACAACGGCGAGATCGACCGCGGGTACGAGCTGTCGCTCAGTTTAGGCGCGAAGAGATCGAAGGCAGAAGGTACGATGTTGGCGGATCTTCTCGCACAGGCGGATACCGCACTTTACGAGCAAAAGAGGGGACGCGGGCGTCCTCCTCACGCAGTCTCGCGATAGTACTCCGCAAGGCACCAGGTAACCATATCGGCGAGGAGCAACTGCGTGCGCTCGGATGACGGGAATCGAGCGCCAACTTCGGTGACGAGTCCCTGTGCCGCTTTCACTACACCCTCCCCGCTTTCTCCGCCGTCTTTCATCTCGGAGACGAATGTGCACACTGCGGCCTGCAACTCCTCTCTGGTATAAACGCCGGCCGTAAAGACAGACGCGAGTGCGGCGGCGAGGTTCATGTAGGCCTTGCTGCTCGCGTTGCGCGCGACTCTCTTGTCGGAGCGCTTGGACCCGCGCCGCGCTCCTTTCCCACCCTCGTCTTTCCGATCAGGGCGACCGCTCATGCGTGCAACGTGCTGAGGGTCGCCGAGTGTGTCAAGATTTTTTGGATCAGGGAAGCGCCCGTATAACCCCGCATGCGATGCGCGCGCCACTGTTTCCCGCGGGATCGGTGACCTGGTCGTCAGCACTCGCGTGAATCACGAGCGAGGTTCCGTCCGCATCGAATAAGGAAGCCGTCCCAGGGGTAAGCGAAACACGGTCGGTACTGAAAGCGACTTTGCCAACACCGCCGGCGGGAATGACGATGTTCGGATTGTCACCCGCATGTGGGCCCGCGGGATTCTGAAGTCCGTGCGCCTTTCCCATTGGGTTGTAGTGCCCTCCCGCCGAGGAGAAGGCCGGCGTCGTGCCAGTATCGCACTTTCCGACCGCGTGGAAATGGATTCCGTGACTGCCCGCCGGAAGGGAGATGCTGGCGATATCCACGTACACGAGTCCGCTCTTGTCCTGCCATATCTGGGCGGTACCGATCGGCGCGCCGGCCGTGTTGTACATGATCGCTGTAGCCGATGAAACCGAATTTCGCATTTGGGCCGATGAACAAGCGCCGCACACGGCGGCGATGACGGCAATCGACATAAGGAATCTGCTCGGCATTCTCATCTTCAGCTCCGGCGTGATGGTCTTATTTGGTCGGAAGGTCGCGTATCTTGAACTTTGTCCAGATAACGACCGTCGTGCAGTCCTGCATCCCACGCGAATACTGCGCCGGAACGCCCGGACCCGCGTAAACCTCGACGCCCACTACTTCAGTGGCATTGAGGAAGCTGTTGACGTCGCCCGGCGATGCAGATTGCCACGGCATGTCGTCGACGTAGAACTGGACGCATTGGCCGCCACCGCTCAGGCTTGTCGTTCCCCGGGAGCTGGTGACGTCGTTGCCGTTTGGTCCGTAAGTGACGCGGAGTGATGGCACCCGCGTCAGAATGTCAGTGAGCTGCTGCGGATGTATGCTCTGGATCTCATCGGGCCCGAGGTAGAATCCCTGCCCCGATCTCTTTCTCTGGCTGAAGCCGACCTTGTCGAGGCTGGCAGCGCGCTTTGCTGTGACGATGACCGGGTCGATCGTGGCAACGTACTTCGGAAGTTTCATCGTCACCTTCTGGGGCTGAAGCGACGAAAGATCGACCGGAGTCGCCTCGGCCCCGAATCCAAGGTGGCGCGCCAGCAGCATGTGACTGCCGGACGGAAGATTTTTTATCGTAAACTCGCCCTTCTCGTTGGTCAGCGTGACGACGTCAGTTCCGACGACCTCCACGCGGCTGCCTGCAAGTGTGGGCGACCCCTCAAGGATGACGCGCCCGGACACGATCGCGTTGCCGGTTTTCGCTCCGGAATCGGCGCGCGAAAGCAACAGCGTTCGGGCAAAAAGCTCAGACTCTTCGTCGCCGAGAACGATGGGGATCTCCGCGGTGACGGCTCCAGCCTTTCTCGCCTGGACGGTCGCCTTCATTGAGTTTGGCAGTCCGCACAGCCGGTACTGGCCATGTTCGTCGGTGCTGTCACGAATCACGCGAGGCGTCCGCCTCACACCGATCTCCTTGGACACTTCGAGCTGATCCCACGCGATCGACACCTCGGCTCCCGGAACGGGTTGTAGCGTTTCGGGATCGGTGACGTGGCCGATAACTGCGGACGTACCCTGTGGGCGAAAGCCGCGCACCGGACAGGCCCGGCGGATGATTGTCGCCGCGGAGGGCACCGAAAGGACAAGGTAGCTCGAGCTGTCAGGCCCAACATGGAAGGGCTGGCTCGCCAGCGAGATGCCGAGTGTATCGAGCATCGGATGGAAGACGCCGATCTGGTAAGTGCCGGGAGGCAGGCTGTCGATTCTGAACTTGCCCAGGGAATCCGTGACGAGCGAAGTCTTCGCGCCCTGAATGATCACGTCCGCACCGCGGAGATATCGACCGTTCAGGCTATCGAGGACGACTCCCGAGATTACGGAGTTGCCAACCTTCTGGGGCGCAGCCGGCGTCTTATCGGTCGCAGCTGGTGTCTTGGTAATGGGGGCCGGCTGCTTTGGCTTGGTCTGAGCGAACAGCGGCCCAGCGGCAAGTAAAAAGGTCAGAATTGCAACGAGCGATTTCGGTGAAGCGAGTCGCATCAATCTTCCAGCGCGGGTTCGTAACCAGTCTCGATATGCGGGACAACCTGAGCGTGCGAGCTTATTAGTCGCGCGCAGGTATTCCATCTGAGAATCGAGTCGTCGTTGCCCGCGGGGCGGATCGACTCGGCTTTCTCGTACCAGCTCATTGCCTCTCTTAATGAATCATACGCCATTGCACCGCTGCCCATGCCCCCACGATGCAAATGCGCCTGTCCGCTGCGCTCGGAAACGATGCCCGTATAGTAGGCCCGCTGGTACGGATCGGTGATGCGGGGCAGCGTTTCGCGAACCGCCCTCATGATCGTGGCGTGGATGCCTTCGGCGAGCTGATCCGTCAGAGCAAGCACCAGCATTACCAGCACCTGCTGGTTGGCTGGATCGATCTCCAGAATGTCGCGGCAAATGCTCTCCGCCGCCCACGATTGGTTTATCAGGCGATACCTCTCCGCCTTCTGAATCGCCCGCGGAACCGCTTCCTTCGAGATCGGCTTCAGGGTGAATTGCTCGCTCACAGTTTTGCCCCTCCGCTTCCCGCCCCCCGCTTCCCTCCTCCCGCCTCCCGCCTCCCCCCTCTCGCACTCTTACCCCGCACGAGGCGCACGAGTTTCCCCAGCGGGTCGAAGTGCTTGTCGACCACGCGCTCCTTGAGGGGAATAATGGCGTTGTCGGTGATCGTGATGTGCTCCGGACATACCTTGGTGCAGCACTTCGTGATGTTGCAGTAGCCGATCCCGTGATTCTCCTTCAGCTCGTCCGTCCGGTCGAGGATGTCGAGCGGATGCATCTCGAGCTGCGCCGCGTGTACGAGGAGTCGTGGGCCGACAAACTGTTCGTGCAGCTGATGGTCGCGAAGCACATGACAGACATCCTGGCACAGGAAGCATTCGATGCACTTCCGGAACTCCTGAACCCTGTCCGCATCCGCCTGGCCCATTCGCCAGGTGCCGTCCGGGGCATCGGGAGCACGGGGTGTGAATTTCCTGATTCTCTTCTTTGCCCTGAAGTTTGAGGCGACATCGGTCACCAGATCCTTCACGGCCGGGAACGCTCGCATCGGCTCGACTGTTACGGGCTTCTGGAGATCGAGCTCGCTCAAGCGCGTCATGCACATGAGACGCGGCATTCCGTTGATCTCCGCCGAGCACGATCCACACTTCCCCGCTTTGCAATTCCAGCGTACAGCGAGATCCGTCGCGCCCTCCGCCTGAATCTGATGGATCGCATCGAGGACGACCATTCCCTCGGATACGCTCGTCGAGTAGTCCTGCAACTGGCCGGTCGGGCCGGCACCACGCCAGATGCGAAATGTCGCGGCGTGCGTCTCGGTGCCCGCGCTGGTGTTGCTGCGCGCAGCAGCCCGCTGCCCACTCTCGACGATGTTTCGCGCGAACGAGTTCTCTGCGGCGCTCATTTGTCTCTCGCGAACGCTGTGACCGGCATCATTTACTTGTTCTCCTCGATGATCCGCTTTAGATCGTCCCGCATCTCGGGAATCGGCTCCCGCACGACGAGCATTTCTCCGTTCGACCCTCGCTTGACGACGATGTTGAATTTGCCGTAAGCGGGATCCTTCTCCGGAAAATCGTCGCGGAAGTGCCCGCCGCGGCTCTCTTTTCTTTCGAGGGCGGCGCGAGCGACGATCTCCGATACCGTCAACAGGTTCTGCAGATCGAGGGCAGTGTGCCAGCCCGGATTGTATTCCCTGTTTCCGGTGACCGATACTTTTCGCGCTCTTTCCTTGAGTGCCTTCAATCCGTCGAGAGCCCGCCGCATCTCATCCTCGCGACGGACGATGCCTACGAGCTCCTGCATCATCGTCTGCAGATCGTGCTCAACCTGATACGGGCCTTCTCCCCCGTCGCGGCGGTCGAACGGCTCTAGCGCCGTCCGCACGATCGCGTCCGCCTGCTGTAAATCCACGCGGGGGGAAGACTGCCGTCCCGCAAATTCAGCCGCGTATTTGCCGGCGCGCATTCCAAAAACCAGCAAGTCGGAAAGCGAATTCCCACCGAGTCTGTTCGCGCCATGAAGACCGGCACCCACTTCCCCAGCGGCGAACAAGCCCGGCACGGATGACATCTGCGTGTCGCCGTCGACGCGGATCCCTCCCATGACGTAGTGCGTCGTCGGGCCAACTTCCATTGGCTCCTTGGTGATGTCGATGTCGGCCAGCTGCTTGAACTGGTGGTACATGCTCGGAAGCTTTTTCTTGATGTGCTCTTCCGCGCCGGAGAGCTTGGAGCTGATCCAGGAAATGTCGAGGAAGACTCCGCCGTGCGGGCTTCCCCTTCCTTCCCGGACTTCTTTCATGATTGCGCGCGCGACGTGGTCGCGGGTGAGAAGCTCGGGCGGGCGCCGCGCGTTCTTGTCACCCTGCGTGTAACGCCAACCCTCCTCTTCGTTGTCGGCGGTCTGACCGCGGTAATTCTCGGGGATGTCGTCGAACATGAATCGACGGCCTTCCTTGTTCACCAGAATCCCGCCCTCTCCACGTACGCCCTCCGTAACAAGAATTCCGCGCACGCTCGGCGGCCACACCATTCCGGTGGGGTGGAACTGAACGAACTCCATGTCCTGGAGCGCGGCGCCGGCATTGTAGGCGAGTGCATGCCCGTCACCGGTGTACTCCCAGCTGTTGCTCGTGACACTGAATGCCCGGCCGATGCCTCCGGTCGCAAGCACGACCGCTTTGGCCACGAAGACCTTGAATCTCCCGCGATCGCGATCGTATCCGAGCGCGCCGGCAATACGGTTTCCGTCCTTGAGCAGCGAAACGATGGTGCACTCCATGTGCACATCGATCGGCTGATAGACGGCGTGATCCTGGAGAGTGCGAATAATTTCCAGCCCTGTGCGATCGCCGACGTGTGCGAGGCGCGGATACTTGTGTCCGCCGAAATTGCGCTGAAGGATCCGGCCGTCGTCCGTCCTGTCGAACACCGCGCCGAGCGCTTCCAGCTCGTTGACGCGATCGGGGGCTTCCTTCGCGTGCAGCTCCGCCATCCGCCAGTTGTTGAGGTACTGGCCTCCGCGCATCGTGTCCGCGAAGTGAACCTTCCAGTTGTCGCGGTCGTCGACGTTGGCAAGAGCGGCCGCAACGCCGCCTTCAGCCATAACCGTGTGCGCTTTTCCGAGCAGCGACTTGCACACGAGACCCACTGACGCTCCGCCGTGCGCCGCTTCGATCGCCGCGCGCAGCCCCGCGCCTCCGGCGCCGATCACGAGCACGTCATGCTCGTGCCTCTGGTATTCAGCCACCTAGAACAGCCTCACGTCGTGCCAGACGCCCATCGCGCACAGTCGGATGAACACATCGGAGAAGGCCACCCAGAACAGACTCATCCAGGCCCAACGCATGTGGCCACGGTTGAGGCAGCTGACGCAATCGTAGGTCTTCTTGCGCACGGGCGCACGCGACAGTTGGTCGAGATAGCCGCCTACGAGGTGACGAAGCGAGTGACAGCCCAGGGTGTAACCGCCAAGAAGCACGACGTTGACGACGAGGATGATCGTTCCCAGGCCGACCCCAAAGTTCTGAGCGCCTGTGGCTGGATTGTAGAACCACATCGCCTTGTACGCGTCACTGGCGAGGATCACGAGAAAAACCAGGGCGGCGTAAAGGAAGTAGCGGTGAATATTCTGGATCACGAGCGGAAACGATTTCTCGCCCAGATAGCTCTTTCGCGGCTCCCCCACGGCACAGTTCGGCGGATCGGCCCAGAAGCTCTTGTAATACGCTCCCCTATAGTAGTAGCAGGTAAGCCGAAAGCCGGCGGGAAAGGGCAGGATCAGCAGTGCTGGCGAGAATGGCAGGAATCCGGGGAGCCACGAGGGTCGGCCACCGTGAATCCATGCATGCGGAGAGTCGGAGAACAACAGCGGTGAGTAGAACGGCGATAGATAATTGCCGAACGCGTAGAACTGGTTTTGAAAAGCCGCCCAGGTCGCGTAGATGAGAAAGCTGGTGAGTATGACGAAGACTACGAGCGGCTGGACCCACCACGCGTCGCGACGCATCGTCTGTCCGAAACCGCGGCGTGTGATTTGAACGACTTCAGAAGCCATCGATCATGTACCTCGCGCCGGGCGCGTGAGCAATCGAGTCGAGAGAGTTACGTCCCCGCAAAACTAATTTTGGCGGCGAAGCGTGGATAGTCTTGCCGCAGATGCAAAGAGCCTCCGGCACTTTTCAGCGCCGGAGGCTCTTTGATTTCAGTGAGTCGTTATTGATTACGACTTTGCAGCGGGAGCCGTCTTGCCCTTCCTGCCCCAACCCTTGTGTTCACCCTTTCCGCGCTCGCCCATCTGCTTCTGGCGAGCGTCCCACTTCGCCTGCTGTTCAGGCGTCAGGATCGCCCGAATCTCGGCGTTTTCCTGGTTGCGGAAAGTCTGGCCGCCCTGCATTACGTTGCGGGCCTTCAGCATTTCGGCGCGCGCCGTAGCGGTATCACCCTTCTGGCGAGCTGCGCGGGCCGCATCCATGAACGGCTTGGCCTGGGCGCGGAGCGCTTCGTTCTGCGGCTTGTACTTCGCGCGAATCGTCTTGATCTGCGCTTTCTGCGCTTCGGTCAAGTTGAGATCGGCGCCGAAACCACCGCGACCTCCGCCTCTGCGCATTTCACCGGAGCGCTGAGCGCGCGTCGGGGGAGTAGTGGTAGACTGGGCCGCTGAGACCCCCGCCACACCAACGATCATCAAGGCGCCGAGCGCCAAGGTACGAACTGACGACATTTCAATCCTCCACAACTATATGAGCGCCGAGCGCGGAAATGCCTCGGCTTTCACTGGTAGACGGGTGTTTGCGCCCGACGTTAAGGCCAGGTTGAGGAGGGTTAATTCCAATAGCCGGCTTGGTTCAATACCGAGGCGGCGGGCGGTTGGCTGAAGGAGGCCTGACGGCTCCCTGCCTTGGTTTTGTGGGTGCAGCCGCAGCTACGACGACGCCCGACTAACGCCGTCGAACTACCCAGCAGCGGCCGCCGGAACAGTCCCAAAGCGCCGCTCCCGGGTATGGAACTCGTTGACCGCCGTCTGGAGGTCGGCAGCGGTGAAATCGGGCCAGCGGCGATCGGTGAAGTACAACTCGGCGTAGGCGCATTCCCAGAGAAGAAAATCGCTCAAACGCTGCTCCCCACCGGTGCGGATCAGGAGATCGACGTCACGGGCCTCGCCATCCCAATGATCGACGTCGCACATCGCCCGCGAGAGATCCTCGCGCGTGATGTTCCCGGTGCCGCTCAACTGCTTCGCAGCTCTTACGAGCGCGTCGCGGGCGGAGTAATCGACGGCAATTCTGAGATCGAGTCTCTTGCCGTGCTTGGTGGCATCCTCCGCAACTCTGATCGCCCGCAACAGCTCGGCGGGGATTCGGTCGCGACGTCCGATGATGCGCATCCGCACATCGTTCGTGACACACCGGTCTGTCTCGGCAACCAGGTAACGTCGGAAAAGCCGCATCAACAGCGCCACTTCGCGGGACGGACGCGCCCAGTTGTCGGCGGAGAAAGCGTACAACGTCAGCATCCCGATCCCGCTGTCGGGCGCCGCTTCTACGATTTTGCGTACGACGCGAGCGCCGGCGATGTGGCCCGCTGTGCGCGGACGTCCCCGCGCATTGGCCCACCGTCCATTGCCATCCATGATGATGGCGACGTGAATTCCGGACTGTGCCGGCGTTGGCTGCGTGGGACGGGCGTGCGTGTGCTTCATCGCGTGGTGGGTGTGTGACACTCTGTCAGCGCTCCCGGGTGGCGCGAATGAGCGCTTCCATGTGATCCAGGTAGCGCTCGAGAGCGCGGCGGCCCGCTGCCGTCAGACGGTACTCGGTCTTCGGCATCCTTCCCTCGAAGCTCTTGGTGCAAGCGATGTACTCCGCTTCCTCCAGCTTCCGGGCGTGGACGCTAAGGTTGCCATCGGTCGTCTTCATCAGCTTCTTGAGATCACTGAAGCTGAGCGAATCGTTGACCGCGAGCGCGCTCACGATACCGAGCCGCAGACGCTCGTGAATGAGTCTGTCGAGCGCGTCGGCGCGTGAAGATGCCTGGTTTGCGTCGTTTTTCCCGCGTAGTGTGCGCAATTCTCCCACCGTCGGACGGCGATCATCGCGAGCTGTTCCGTGCTTAGCCACCGTGCCTCCGCGCGATGGGAATACCAAAGGCGATGTGAAGACCGCCAAATGCAGCCGCCATTATCCAATCATTCCAGGACGGCGGAGTGAAAAGAGCGAGTGTGCCGGCAAGCATGAAGCAGATCCCCATGAACGGAACGACTCTGACCGAAAAAGCACCGCCAGCGACGACTCCCGTTCCATACAGCAGAAGCCACATTCCAGGAATCGCCGCAACCAGCCCCGCGCGATAAAGGACAATCGTGAGAAGCGCGCCGACGAACATTGGCGGTGAAAAGCTGAGAATGAATTTCCGGCCAGGTCCCGACAGAAGCGGCACGTGCGCGCGTCGTGCTTTCTGAACGATCGCCCAGAGCATGACCGCTGGGGCCAAGACCGCGGCCGCCATCCACACGAAGATCGACTCGAGGGCCGAGTGCTGCGCGTTGGCGATCACGGCTGCCACCGTAGCGATGATTCCAACAGCCACCATTCCCCACCCTGAAACCGCGGTGAACGAGCCAGCTGCCTCCATCGTATCCCGGATGAAAGCGAGGTTGTCCATCGCGCGTACGTGCAGCGCGGGTGGCTCCGGCGCGGGAGCGCGATGTAAGGGTGTGACGGATGCCATGGGAGCTAAAGTTGGGGGATGGTTTAATGACTGTCAAGTACTTTGTAGTGCAAAGCTGAGGCCATTTCGGCCCCTACAGATACACCTTCTAACCCAAAGCGATCGGGCCCGGCAACGGGTCGCTCGCCGGAAAGCTTTGCTCTACCATCTTGTCCAGCCGCCGCTCGTCGATGGCGTCGGCAAGAAGCTCAACCAGCTTCGCGCAAAAGGCAGGCAGATCGTCCGGCTTTCGGCTGGTCAAGAGCTTCTGATCGAGCTGTACCTGCTTGTCCACCCATGCGCCCCCCGCGTTCTTGACATCAGTCTCGAGGCTCGGCCAGGAAGTGATGGTCCGTCCGCGGATGGCGTCGGCTTCGACCAGCAGCCACGGGCCGTGGCAGATCGCGGCCACGGGCTTGTCGAGCTCCATGAACGCCCGCACGAAACCCACGGCGTCCTTGTTCGTGCGCAGCTTGTCCGGGTTGGCGACGCCGCCCGGTAGAACCAGGGCGTCGAAGTCGCGGGCGGTTACCTTCGATACCTCGACGTCGACATGGAACCGCTCACCCTTCGAGTCGTGATTCACCGCCTGTATCTCGCCCGGTTTTTCGGAAACCAGGATCACGTCGGCCCCCGCCTGTTTCAGAGCATTCCACGGCGCCGTGAGCTCTACCTGCTCCACGCCATCGGTGGCGAGAAAAGCGACTTTGCGCCCTTTGAGAGGATTGGGCATCTGATCTCCTGTTCCGGTTTGCGTCGGGGTTGAAAGCTTTTTCAGGTCAGAAAATGTGCCAGCGTCCGCCCACGGCATGGCACCTGACCCGGGACCGGCGCGTGACCATATTTCGACGTGCCGATCATCGATCTTTATGGACATGAGCAGCTTCGTGAGCGGCTGGCTGAAAGCGACCGACTTGGTACCATGCCGGCGAGTCTCCTGTTTCAGGGACCGCGCGGTGTGGGTAAGCAACGCCTCGCTCTCTGGTTGGCGCAGCGTCTTCTTTGTGAGGATCCGGGCGAGCTTGCCGGCTGCGGCACCTGCAAAGCCTGTCGGTATGTAGCCGAGCTGACTCACCCGGACCTACACTGGATATTTCCTCGGCCCCGGCTCAAGGATTCCGATCCCGATCTCGAGCAGGTACGGGATGATTACGCCGAAGCCACCGCTGAGCGAGGCGGGGCGAACGGACTATACGCGGCCGCCTCCGGGTCCGAAGGGATATACGTGGCGACCGTTCGATCGCTGGTGCAACAGGCAGCGATGTCGCCGGGGATGGGAAGCCGGAAGATTTTCATAATCGGCGATGCTGAGCGAATGGTTCCGCAGGAAGGGGCGGACATGGCTGCAAACGCATTTCTGAAACTCCTGGAAGAGCCGCCCGCTGACACGACCATCATCCTCACATCGAGCGAGCCGGGCGCGCTTTTGCCCACCATCCGCTCACGCGTCGTAGCCGTCCGGGTGCCCCTGGTTCAAGACAACGCCGTTCGCGCCTTCGTGGAGAATCCTGTCGTCAAAAAAGCTCTCGACGCCAAAGCGAAAGCGTCCACCGCTGAGCGCGTGCGAGCCGCCGGTGGCGCGCCGGGAAGGCTTCTGACGGGTGAGACCGACGCGAGGGCGATAATCAATGCTCGAAAAATTGTCGACGCCGCAACAAGTGCTCGCTCGTCCCTCGTCCATTCCACCGCACTCGGCCAGGGATCAGCCGGAGCGCGGGGCGCTTTCGCGAATACGCTCGAGGCGCTGGTGGAGCTTCTCGGCGAGCGCGCGCGGGACGCCCTGCACAAGAACGACGCTGCTGCCGCAGCAGCAGCGGCCAAGGCGGTAGAAACTGTTCTCAAGGCACAGACGTACGCCGACGGCAACGTCAGCCCGCAGCTGATCGCGTCGAAGCTGATTCGAGATCTCGGGGCAACACTACGATGACCGACTTGACGCACATCGACGCCGAGGGACGAGCCCGAATGGTGGACGTCGGAGACAAAGCAGAAACGGCGCGCACCGCATCAGCGGAGGGCTTCATCACGATGACGCTCGAAACGCTGGATGCCATCGCGCAGAACGCGCTTTCTAAGGGTGATGCTTTGGCCGCCGCTCGCATCGCGGGGATCATGGCCGCAAAGCGGACCGCGGAGTTGATCCCTCTCTGTCATCCGATCGCGCTGACCGATGTCGGAGTGGATCTGGAACCGGATCGATCGCTGCCCGGTCTTCGCGTCACCGCCTGGGCGTCGACGCGCGGGAGAACAGGAGTCGAGATGGAGGCGATGGCCGCTGTCACGGTGGCGCTTCTCACCATCTACGACATGGCGAAGGCGCTCGACCGCGGAATGGAAATTTCAGGCGTGCACGTCATCGAGAAGCGCGGCGGCCGAAGCGGAGACTGGAAGCGGAAGTAGTACGAAGGTTCAGGTCGGCGGGAGACTCAACACCGGCACTTCCGAGATTGTTTCACTTCTGAAAGGCTCCATGTGAACGAGCACGTTCACGGCGGTCGGGATTGCGTCCAGTATCGCGTATTTCACTCTCGCGGCAATCTCATGAGCATCTTCGAGCGAGATCACGGGATCGGCCTGGACGTGCAGGTCAACATAAAAACCCAGCCCTGACCGCCGTAGCTTCAGGTTTTCCACCCTTATGACCCCGTCCACCGAGCAGGCCGCTTCCATCGCGCGCACCTTGACGGTGGTATCAGGTGCTTCGTCCATCAGTCCGGAGATCGCAGGCCTCAAGGTGCGCACGCCGTTAACCGCGACCAGTATCGCGGCGACCAGTGCAGCCCAATCGTCGGCTGCTTCCCAGCCGCGCCCGCCGATCAACGCGATGCTGATTCCGATGAAGGCCGCGAGTGAGCTGATTGCGTCCGCGCGGTGGTGCCAGGCGTCGGCCGTGACGGCGGTACTTCCAACATCCTTGCCGACGCGCGATACCCGCCTATAAAGAATTTCCTTGACGGCGATGACGCCAGCCGCGACGAAGAGCGTGAAGGGCGACGGAAGATGGTGAGGAGTACGTATTTCACGAATGGCGAGAATCGAGATACCGACCGCTGCGCCAAGCAGCATCAGCGAGACCACCGCGGCTGCCAGCGGCTCAGCTTTGCCGTGGCCGTACGGGTGATCTTCGTCGGCGGGGCGAGCGGCAATGCTCAGCCCCATCCATACAATCAGTGAAGAGAAAATGTCGGCCGACGACTCCACCGCGTCGGCCACCAGTGCGTTCGCGTGTCCGACGATTCCCGCGATGAGCTTGACCAACACCAGCACTGCGTTGATCAGCAGCCCGGCCTGCGCCCACCGGATACTCCGGCGCGTTGCGCTATTCACCACGGGAGCTGACTCTAAAGGTCAGCCGTCTCCAATCGCTCGGCGGCGGAATTGATACGCGCTGCGTATGACTCTGGATCCTCCCCGGGCATGCGCGCGGGAATCACGAAATCCGGGTTCTCGGGCGGATTCGAAAAGGGCGTGTTCACGAAAAGGTCTCCCCCTCGCGAGATTACCGCGGCCTCGAAGCGATCGATGGCAGTCATAACGTCATCGAGCTGCGCGCCCGTCTCACGCCCGGTAATGGTCACGCCCTTCTGCCGCAGCCGCCCGGCGAACTCCAGCGCGGTACCATCTCTTTCCTCGCGCCGATGCGGGTCCAGTGTCTCCTGCTGCTCCTCGAAGGATTCTTCCGACATCCAGCCTCCATATTTTTTGGGATTGCTTTCATTATCTGCAAGTCCCGTGACCCGGCGTGAAAGCTGCGACATTACGTTCATTCCGTCGAGGGCATTCGAGATGTCGCGAGCATTCGTCAAGGAAGATGCTGGATGGGGCGATCCTGGAAAGCGGTATGCCCTTCCCGCGCGCACAGATCCGGGATACGACCAGGCGGCGGCCGAAGCGTTGCTCGAGGGCGCGCGATCCGGCGACACTGGGAGTGCCGAGAGCGCTACCGGATACTATTGGGGCGAAAAAAAACTGCGTCCCTTTGTCGAAACCATTCGCGCGCGAGCCGAGCAGGATGGAGACGAAAGGCTCGCGCAGCTCGCCGAACGGTTTCTGCGGTAGCAGCCGCTACTTGCCGACGGGTTGAGGTGTTTGCTACATAGTAGCGCCCCATCAACCTCGCCCGCCCCGGAGATCCATTCGTGAAGTCTCGGTTAATCCCCGCCATGTTCGGCGCCGCAGTTACTACGATGTCGCTGATCCCGTGCCCTGCCGTATCTCAAGCCCAAGCCCTTTCCGGCGGGCAGACAATGCGTACGACGAGCCCGGCAACTGCATACGATACCAGCAGCCTCGCGGCGCTCCGGTGGCGCGAGATCGGCCCGTTTCGGGGAGGGCGGTCGGTTGCGGTGGCCGGGTCAGCCAAACGCCCCAATGAGTACTACTTCGGGACGACCGGTGGCGGAGTGTTCAAGACGACCGACGGCGGAATCACGTGGGCACCTGTAACCGACAAGTATTTTGGTGGAACCATCGGCGCAATCGGGGTCAGCGAATCGAATCCCGACATTGTGTACGTTGGCGCGGGGGAATATCCGATTCGTGGAAACGTCTCTCACGGGGATGGTGTCTGGCGCACCAGCGATGGGGGGAAAACATGGACTTCGCTCGGCCTCGTCGAGACGCGCCAGATCTCCCGCGTGCGCGTGAATCCGACGAACCCCGACATCGTCTACGTGGGAGCACAGGGACACGTATTCGGGCCCAACTCCGAGCGTGGCGTGTTCAAGACCACGGATGGCGGGAAGAACTGGAGAAAGATTCTCTTCCGGAACGATTCCACCGGCATCACGGATCTCGTGCTGGATCCCAACAACCCTGAAATCATCTACGCCGCATTCTGGCAGGCGTGGCGCACTCCGTGGCAGCTCGTATCGGGCGGAGCCGGCAGCGGGATATTCAAATCAATCGACAGCGGGGAACATTGGACGGAGCTGACGCACAATCCCGGGCTGCCGCTCGGTGTGATCGGCAACATCGGCATCGCCGTCTCACCCAGTAACTCGAACAAGCTCTGGGCAATCGTTGAAGCGGACTCCGGTGGAGTCTTCCGCTCCACCGACGGCGGCGCGACGTGGACGCGGACCAACAGCGATCGAAGACTGCGCCAACGCGCGTGGTACTATACTCGCATTTTCGCTGACCCGAAGAATGACAAATCGATCTACGTGCTCAATACCGGCATGTACCGCTCAACCGACGACGGCAAGACATTCCGTCCGATCCAGGTGCCTCATGGCGACAACCACGATTTGTGGATCGCTTCGAACGACCCGGACAGGATGATCGAGTCGAACGATGGCGGCGCGAATGTGTCGTTCAACGGTGGGAAATCGTGGACGGAGCAGGATCAGGCGACAGCGCAGTTCTATCACGTAGTGACGACGAACCATTTTCCCTATCGAGTCTGCGGCGCGCAGCAGGACAACTCGACGCTGTGCGGTCCGAGTCGGAAGGCCGGAGGAATCGACATCGGCGACTGGTACGACGTCGGCGGCGGTGAGAGCGGGTACATCGCGGTCCGTCCCGATACGCCCGACATCGTTTTCGCCGGATCGTACGGCGGTCTCCTCACAAGAAAGGACATCAAGACCGGCTTCGAGCGCGATGTCAATCCGTGGCCGAACAACCCGATGGGCCACGATGCCGCTGACGCGAAGTATCGCTTTCAGTGGACCTACCCGATCGTCATCTCACCACATAATCCCGCACGGATGTACGTCGGCAGCAGCGTGATTTTTCAGACTGACGACGAGGGCCAGACGTTCCGGGCGATCAGTCCTGATCTGACGCGACACGACCCGCGCACGCTTGGCGCTTCTGGCGGACCGATCACGAAGGATCAGACATCCGTCGAGTACTACGCTACGGTTTTCACGATCGCTGAATCGCCGCGCACCGCCGGCGTGATCTGGGCGGGCTCCGACGATGGTTTGGTCAACGTTACTCGCGACGGCGGAAAGACGTGGAAGAACGTGACGCCGGCGGGGCTGCCGGAATGGGCACGAATCTCCATGATCGAGGCATCGAACTTTGGTGCGGGCACGGCGTACCTCGCTGCGAACCGGTACCAGCTCGACGACATGAAGCCCTACCTGTACAAGACCACCGACTACGGCGCGACCTGGACATTGATCACGAACGGGATTCCGGCGACCGAATTCACCCGCGTGCTACGCGAGGACCCGGAGCGGGCCGGCCTGCTTTACGCGGGCACCGAACGCGGAGTGTGGGTCTCGTTCGACGACGGCGCCAACTGGCAATCTCTGCGTCGAAACCTCCCGATCGTTCCCGTTCACGATCTTGCGATAAAGGAAGGTGACTTGATCGCGGCTACGCACGGCCGCTCTTTCTGGATTCTCGACGACCTCTCCGCCCTTCGCCAGCTCAGTCCGGATATCCCCCGCCAGGCCGCGCACCTGTTCAAGCCGCGCAAAGTTTACCGCGCGGGGTTCGGCGGAGGAGGAGGCACAGGCGCAGCTGGAGGACATCCGAGCGGATCCAATCCGCCATCGGGCGGTGTGATCTACTACTTGCTGGCACAGCCTCGCCAATTGGTGACAATCGATTTCCTCGATCCGAAGGGAGCCGTCATTCGCACTTTCACCAGCCAGCAGGATCCGACGGTGGCGGCCGATTCAGTCCGCGCCGACAGTATTCGCACTGCGCGCAACGATAGTCTGCGGCGCGCGGGCATGGCGCCCGACACGACGGTGCGCACTGAAGCAAGAAGCGAAGAAGCGCCACCGGGCGAAGAAGGACCCGTGCGCAGACCCCCGCCGCCACGTGTAGCGAACAAGGCAGGACTCAATATGTTCGCATGGAATCTGCGCTATCCTGATCCTTCCGTATTCGAGAACATGATTCTTTGGGCGGGCAGCATCGCGGGACCAGTAGTCCTCCCAGGCACTTACTCCGTACGCCTGCATGTGAACGGTCAGACGTATACGCAGCCTCTAACAGTCGTCAGAGATCCGAGGAGCAAGGCGAGCAACGCGGATCTCAAGGAGCAATTCGACTTTCTAATGCGTATTCGCGACAAGACCAGTCAGGCCAACGATGCAGTGAAGACCATCCGCAACGTCAAAGGGCAGCTCGCGGATCGCTTGAAGCGGATGCCCGCGGACAAGGGCGGCGCCTTTTCGCAGGCTGCCTCCGAACTGACGAATCGACTCTCCTCGATCGAAGGTGAGATCTATCAGGTCAGGAATCAGTCGAGCCAGGACCCTCTCAACTATCCGATCAAACTGAACAACAAGATCGCCGCCCTTTCCGGCGTCGTTGGCGGAGCCGATGCCAAACCGACGAGCCAGTCTTACACCGTGTTCAACGACTTATCGGCGCAGCTCGACCGACAGCTCTCCGCAATGCGCGATGCACTCGCTGGTCTATCGGCGATGAACGCGACACTGACGTCGGCCGGTCTGCCGGTGATCGTTCCGAGCACCGAAGAAATAAAGACGCCGCCGAGTCGACCCGCATCGGGAGCCGACACCGACGACGAGGGCCGGAACTAATCATGAATCGCGCGCGCGTCGTCTTGATTCTGATCGGCGCCGGCGCGGCGTGGATTGTTGGCGCCTGCTCGAGCGGGGATAACCGCTCGGGGACACGCATCCGCGTGATCGATTCCACCTATACGGAATCCTGGCAACCCATGGAGGACACGGGAACAGTTTATCGCATCGAAGTTATTTCGCCGCTCGGCGCTGATACGATCAGGAACGTCATTCCGCCGGCTCCCGTGCTCGTCGGCGATACGCTCGTAATCGGACTCCTGCAGCTGTCAGAGGATTCATCCACCCCACAGCGGCAGATCTTCAGACTGCGACTCGGAACGCATCGCATCGAGACAAGCCCGATTCCCGACGACGTGTGGTCGTCGTATCAGGACGTGCTCGTTTCCCCCGACGGCCGCTACCTCGCTTATGTGGGTGAGGACACCACGCCCGTGAATCCTGGAACGTACGGAATCGTGCGCGAGCTCAAGACGGGGGCAATCGTGATGAAAGGTCCCGGAGGCGGGGGATGCGACTGCGACGAGGATTTCAACCACGCGCGCTGGTTCCCACCCGACAGCTTCGAGATAGCCGTTGCACACAGCAACACCAGCGGCGGGTGGCAACGCCTCTCGGGCAAGGCGTCCGCGAGCCGGATCCACGTCGACACACTGAGCGACGAACCCGACTGGCATTGAAAGATCCTGCGCGCGCTTTCCTCCGCCACACGCTCGCCACGATCGCGTATCGCGCGGCCAAGGTAGAGCGTTTTGCTCCAGCCGGGTTTGGGAATTTTCAGCTGGGCAAGGCTGCTCGCACTCCGGTGGAGATTGTCGCGCATATGGCCGATCTGTTCGATTGGGCGCTCACCATGGCGAAGGGAAATGCCAAATGGGTTCAATCGAAACCAAAATCGTGGAGGGCGGAAACCGCCCGGTTCCACGCTTCCCTTCTCGAGTTCGACAGATATCTCGCGTCGGACGCGCCGCTTGGCGCGAGCGCGGAGGAGTTATTCCAGGGCCCCATCTCGGACGCGCTGACACACATTGGCCAGATCGCGATTCTGCGGAGGCAGGACGATTCGCCAGTGCGGTCCGAGGTTTATGCGCGGGCAGACATAGAGCCGGGGCGCGTCGGCGCTGAGCAGAAAAAGAATCCGTACGAGTTCGATAGTCCCCCAGCGAGCGAGACGGCGGAAGCTCCTGCAACTCGACACTCACCTGCTTCGTAGGTTATAGCTATGCGGATGACTATTCAGGCCCCTACCCCGCCCACTGCTCAGGTACCCGCCCGCCCAAGCACCAGCGCTCCCACTGCCCCCGTGTTCGTATTTCAAGGTCCCGGGCCTGGTCGCGGTGCGCAAATCACAATCCCCGGTGGGCCTGGCTCCGAAGCGATCACGATCGGTGGTGGTCCATCCGGCGCAGGCCCGATCACGCTTCCAATGCCGCGGACCGCTCGCGATATCGAGGCACTGAAGGCGCGGCGCGAGGAGCTCTCCAACCAGCTCCAATCAGTTGATGGTCGTCGCTCGAGATTGATTAGCCAGCTGAAGCAAACCGGGGACGCGACCGCAATGCGTGGACTGGAGGCTAGACTGGCGTTGCTCGACGCACGTCAGCTCCAGCTGGAATCGGATATTCAGCAGACGGGGGAGGCGCTCACGAGTCCGGCGGCGGGTTTGCTAGCGACCACCGCGAGCCCACCGGTTTTCGCCGGCCTCGGAACGAAAGACGTAATGACGCTCTCGATCCTCTCCATCATACTGATCGCTTTTCCACTGGCGGCTGGTTTCGCGCGCTCTCTCTGGAAGAGAGCTGCGCGCCCCGGTCCGCCGCCAGCCGTGTTCACGGAGACAGCTCAGAGATTGGAACGGTTGGAAGCGTCGGTCGATGCAATCGCGATAGAGATCGAGCGAATCTCAGAGGGTCAGCGATTCGTGACCAAGCTGCTCTCTGAAAATCAGCCGGCGCCGATGCTCGGCGCCGGCCAGCGTACTCCGGAGACTGTCCGCGGCAGCTAGACCGCGGGTGTGGCGACCTTCGGGCTCGCCTGAGTCAATGTTGGCCTGAGAGCGGCGGCGCCCATCATGCCGCCCAAGCCCATCGACTCCACCACATTGCTCGGGACAACCATCAGCGCGCCCTTTTCCTTGAGTCCCTCGTACAGGATGTTCATCGCGCGGAGATGCAGCGCGGTCGGATTGCCCTCGTAGGACTTCGCCGCCTCGAAGAACAGGTGCGCGATCTCGACTTCCGCCTGACCGAGGATGATGCGCGCCGACTTCTCGCGCGACGCCTGTGCTTCGCGTGACATCGCGTCCTGAAGTGAAGTCGGGATCACAATGTCGCGCATCTCCACCGACTGCACCGTGACGCCCCACGGATTCGATCTCTGGTCGATCAGGGCTTGCAGCTCGGCCTCTATGCGCTCCCTCCCGCGAAGCAGCTCGCTGAGCGAGGTACGACCGATGATGTCGCGCAATCCAGTCTGGGCTGCCCAGCTGACGGCCTGAGTGTAGTCCTGAACCTCGAGCGCTGCCTTCTCGGAATCGTGAACCATCCAGAAGAGCACGGCGTCGACGTTAACCGGCACCGTGTCGGAGGTCAGCGTCTCCTCGGCAGCGAAGCTCGTGGTGATGACGCGCTGATCGATGTAGATCGAAATCGTCTCGACGAATGGCGTGATCCAGAAGAGGCCCGGACCCCGCAAGCCCGTGTATTTGCCGAGGCGAAGAACAACGGCTCGCTCCCACTGCTTCGCGATCTTGGGGGATTGAGAGAAGAAGAAACCGCCCAGCACGAAGATCGCGAGCCAAGCCGGGTTCTGAGTGGCGCCTGTCAGCAGAATCCCCGTGAGGACGGAAACCACCAGAATAAAAATCGAAACCACGTTGGCACGACTTTGCGAGCGTGAAGCCCGCGCCGCGCGTCGTGCTGCGAGAACTTCGTCCATGCCAGGCATTTATTTCTTCTCCTCGTTTCTGAGCTGGTTGATTAGCTCGGGTAAAGTGAATCCCAACAGCGCCGCGTCGCCAACAAAGCGTTGGATCAGCTCGCGCAGCTCGCGCTCACGGTGCGCTCGTGTCGCCTGCGGCGACGGAGATTCCGGAACGAAAGTGCCCACTCCTCGTCGAGTCTCGAGCATTCCATCTCTCTCGAGCTGGGCGTAGACCCTCGCCACGGTGTTGGCGTTAACGGCGAGATCCACGGCGAGCTGGCGCACCGTCGGGAGCTGCGCTCCTCGCTCCAGTTCCCCTGTCGCAATCGCGGCTCGAATGGATCGCTCCAGTTGAGCGTAGATCGGGGTTGGGCTGCTCGAATCCACGACGAAAGTAGGCATTGTCTGCTTGTACTATCACATTAGGACACTACGTGCGCAAGGGTGCCGTGGTTTCAGGGCAGGTTCAGGGGGTTACAACTTGCGAGCGAGGCTCAACTCAGACAGTCGTCCACTCACTCTATCGACTATGAGTGTACATGAGATCGACCAACTCATCGTACATGCGGTCGGCCTGCTGTCCGCCAGTCCGTATCGCGCCTGTGGCACAGTGGCGAAGATGGTTCCGCATCAGCTCGCGCCCGACCGAGCGCAGCGCCTCCTGCACGGAGGAGATCTGAGTGAGAATGTCCGCGCAGTACCGGTCCTCATCCACCATTTTCTGCAGTCCCCGCACTTGCCCTTCGATCCTCCTGAGTCGCGTCAGGTTGCGCGCTTTTACATCAGGGTCGACCCCAAGTGCTTTTCGAGACCGAACGGGCGCTTCGCGAACCGCGCACCCGCACTCCGCTCCATTGATCACGTCGGTTTTTGCACCGCCTTTCACATTCGTCTTCATCTCAACTCCTGGACGTCTCAGACAAGCCGCGCATGGCGCAATCTGAGACTGTTCGTGACGACGCTCACCGAGCTGAGAGCCATTGCCGCGCTGGCGATGATAGGACTGAGCATCAGCCCGGTGAGAGGGAACAAGACTCCAGCGGCGATCGGGATTCCGATCGCGTTGTAGACGAAAGCCCAGAACAAATTCTGTTTCATTGTCACCATGGTCCGTCTCGAGAGAGAGATCGCCGTTGGAACTCCGCGCAGATCGCTCCGCATGAGTGCGATGTCACTTGCCTCAATGGCGATGTCTGTCCCTCTGGGCATCGATATACCGATATCAGCCTGAGCAAGCGCCGGCGCATCGTTGATTCCGTCGCCGACCATCGCCACAACTCTGCCCTTCCCCTGAAGACTGCGAATCTCCGTCACCTTTTCCTGAGGCAGCACTTCTGCTACAAATCGTTGGATGCCCGTCGCAGCTGCAACCGACTCGGCGGTGGATTGTCTGTCTCCAGTGAGTAGGACTACATCGATCCCCAGACTGCGGAGCTTGTTGACTGCTTCCCGGGACGAAGCTCGAACGGCATCGGTGACGACGATGATCCCTGCGACGCTGCCATCGATGGCGACAAACAATTCGCTCGCGCCTGCGATTTCACGCGCTGCCGCCGGCTGCTCGGCACCATCGACGTTCACCCCTAGGTGTTGCATGAGGTGGGCATTGCCTACCGCAATTCTGCGATTGCGAACGCGACCAGTGACGCCGCTGCCCGTATGCGATCGAAAGTCGTCGACTATCTCGAGTCGACCGCCCAGCTCACCGGCCGCTCGGACGATCGCCATCCCGACCGGATGCTCCGAGTGTCTTTCCAGCGAAGCGGCTGCGGCGAGCACCTCGGATTCCGTCTCGGTGCCGATCGCGGTCACGCGAGCGATGGACGGAATCCCCTCGGTAACGGTTCCGGTTTTGTCCAGCACTACGGTGGTCACATCGCCGGCTCGCTGCAGGATCTCGCCGCCCTTGATCAATAGCCCGAGTTCCGCCCCGCGCCCTGTAGCAACCATGACTGCCGTGGGAACCGCAAGTCCCATGGCGCACGGGCAAGCGATGATCAAGACGGAAACCGCGGCTGCGATCGCGCGCGGCAACGCCGCGGTGTCAGCGAGAAAATACCAGGCTAGAAAAGTGACGATTGCAATCGAGACCACGACCGGGACGAACACGGCGCTGACGCGATCCGCCAGGCGTTGAATAGGAGCGCGGGAGCTTTGCGCATCGCGCATCAGTTTTACGATGCGCGCGAGAACGCTGTCGGCGCCGATGCTCGTCGCCCGAAAACTGAACGCTCCAGTGGTGTTCAGAGTTCCACCGACAACCTGGCCGCCAATGGTCTTCGCCACAGGAAGTGGCTCACCGGTCAACATCGACTCGTCGATATCACTGGTGCCTTCGATGATCGTTCCATCCACAGGCACGCGCTCGCCCGGCCGGACAACTATTGTGTCACCCGATATCACCTGCGAGAGGGGCGTATCGATCCACGCCCCGCCCTTTTCGACCCGAGCCGTCGATGGCAACAGCGTCACGAGCTTGTGCAGTGCCTCGGAAGTCTTGCGCCGCGCCCGTGCCTCGATTGCCCTCCCGGCGAGGACCAGGCCAATGATGAATATGACCGCTTCGTAGTAGACGTCTGGCGCGATTCCGTTACGCGCGAAGAGACTCGGGGCCAGGGTCGCCACCACCGAGTAGACGAACGCCGAACCGGTGCCGAGCGCGACGAGTGTGTTCATGTCGGCCGAGCGATGACTGAGAGCTTTCCAGGCTCGCCTGTAGATATCGCGGCCAGCCCACAAGAGGACTGCGACGGACATCGCGAGCAGCAAGTAGTTGATCGCTGAATTCCCCATGAAAAGCATGGACAGCAGCATCCCGACTATTCCAGCCATGACGCTGACGCTCGCCTTGATTGCAAGCTCACGCGCCTCTCGGGCCTCGCCGTCGTCCGCCGTCGAATCGACCGCGAGCATTTCCGCGCCGGCAGGACGGAGCTCGGCGTCGTATCCGGTCGCCCTAACAGCTTCGATCAGGCGTTGCGGTGTCACGCTCGACGGATTGTACTGAACCGCCGCGCTTCTGGTCACGAGGTTGACCGATGCATCCGTAACTCCGGGCACAGCCGCCAGGGCGCGCTGCACGCGAGCCTGGCATGCGGCGCAGGTCATCCCCGTCACCGGAAATGAGATCGAGCTTTCCACTTCTTCAGTTGTCCCAGCTTCGATTCGAGCAGTCACTTCTCGCACCTCCGCCGTAAATCTATATACCCCCCTCCCCTATCTCAAGAGGGGCTTCCCGATGGGAAGCGCCCCCTCCTCGGCTTGCCAAAGAAGGGAGCGCATCTTGCGTTGTTGGAGACGTGAATGTTTGTTGTGCTCTTATAGCAGGAAGGTTGTATGGAGTCAGTGCAGGAATCCTTGGCCGCAGCTGGAGACATTCCGTTCGAGAATTGCACTCTCGCCAGGGCATTGGCGGACAAGATGCGAGCGAACAAAGAAGAGCTGACCCATAGGTGGCTCAACCGCATCAGTGCCCGCGTCACGCTCGATCCGAATCGGATCTTCCCTACCGACGCGCTTCTCGACCACGTGCCGCTTCTCATCCTGGGAATCGCCGACTACATCGAGAACCCAGGTAGAGTCATTCTCTCCGAAGTCCCCGTCGTCGCCAAAGCAATGGAGCTCGGCGAGCTGCGGTTTTCGCAGGGCTTCGACGAGTACGAGGTGCTCAAGGAATACGAGATCTTCGGCGGAATCCTATTCTCGTTTCTATCTCGCATCGTGGATGATATCGAGGAACCGTGCAGTCGCGGCGAGGTGCTCGCGTGTGCGCACCGCCTCTTTCTGGCAGTAGCGCTCATCCAGCAGGCGACGCTGACCCATTACTTGAGCCTGGTCAAGGAACGACTCAACGAGCGTGAGCAGCGACTTCGCGGATTCAATCGCGCGCTCAGCCATGAGATGGGAAACCTGATCGGGACCATCGCTGGAGCGGCGGAGATTCTCGAGCTGGGTGCCGTTTCGACCGAGCAGCACCGAATCATGACGTCCATGATTGTTCGGAATAGCGCGAACATGAAGGTAACGCTCACAAACCTCGTCGAGCTTTCGCGGGTGGACGAGAACGCGCGCCAATCGCGGCACATTGCTCTCCCGAATGCCGCGGCAGAAGTGGCGCGCCAGCTCCGCGAATCGGCGCGCGCTCACGGAGTCGAGATCCGGCTCGCAGACGACCTGCCGGCGATCGACGTGAGCGCGGCGGCGTTCGAGTTGTGTCTCTCCAACCTGTTGGCCAATGCGATCAAATACTCGGACCCTTCCAAGGACAAGCGTTGGGTCGAGGTTCGCGCTCGCGTCACGGCACCAGACGATGCCGCGCGGGCAGAAACCGTGGTCGAAGTCCGTGACAACGGACTAGGCGTTCCCGAAGCGAAGCGCGCCAATCTCTTCGAGCGTTTTTTCCGTGCTCACGAGGAGAGCAACGTGGCGATCGCGGGAACAGGTCTCGGGTTGAGCATAGTCCGCGAGACAATCACGTCGCTTGGAGGACGGGCCTGGGCTGAGTTTCGCGACGATGGCACCACCTTTTTCTTCACGATGCCGAATCGCCGCGCGGAGGACGACACCGGATCCGATTCGGACTACCCTGCCGAAGTGCCATTTGCCAAGGCCACACCCGTTACCTCGTCCGCGGCAATTCGCGCATCCGCGCCCGCGTCCGAGGCGGATGCGCCGGCTAACGGATAGGTCGATCGAACCTTAGAGGATTCGGCACTTCGTAACTGAAGTGCCACCATTCCTGGTCGTAATTCACGAATCCTTCGCGCGCCATCGCCGCCTTGAGTCTCTGCCTATTGGCTGCGGCTTCTCCCGATGCATTGGCCGTATGAGCGGCGGCGGAAAACGTATCGAACGGCGTCCCCATCTCGAATTCCCGACCGGTCCTGAGGTCGATCAGCGTCAGGTCGATCGCGAGGCCGAGGTTGTGGCGCGAGCGACTGGCGATGTAGCCATCCTTGAGCAGATCGGTGCGGTTCACCCGTTCCGTCCAATCGACCATCGCCAGCGTCGCCCTGACCGGACGGTACGCGTCGAAAACCTTCAAGCCGAGGCCTTGTGACCGGAGATCGCCTTCGACTCGCGCGAGCGCAACCGCGGCCTCCCGCCTGAGAAAAGCCCGGTTGGCGAAATATCCGGGCAGCGGAGCGCCGGTGAAGTTGTTGGATGTCGCATACCGAAGCTCCACAACAATGCGCGGTTCCAGGCTGCGCACATCGGTGAGAAGAGTGTCAGCGACCGCGTCCGGTGCGATCTCCGTCTCCGCCGTATTGATGGGGGGAGCGACCCGAACAGGCGGATTCGAAGCTCGTTGCGAAGCGCATGCAACCAACAATGCGCCCAATAGGACCGAGGACAATCTTCGCATACGAGAACAATAATCCGCGAGGCGCGCGATCACGAGATGGTCTCTATACATCCAGTTCGCCAAGCGTGCTATTCACCAGACATTCCTGACCCATCGAGTTTGGCGCATATTTTCGCATGGCAAGCTCCGACGCGATCAGCCCCACGTCCCTCGCGCAAACCGCTCCTCGCGGTCACCGTGCCGCCGTCATCGCCAGCTTCCTCGGCTGGACTCTCGACGCGTTCGATTTCTTCCTCGTAGTCTTCGCGCTCACCGCGATCGCAAAAGAGTTCCACAAGACCGACGCCGAGCTCGCACTCACCATCACGGTGACGCTGGCATTCAGGCCGGTCGGCGCGTTCATATTCGGATTGATGGCCGACAGGTACGGGCGAAAGCTGCCGCTGATGATCGACCTGGTGTTCTTCTCGATCGTCGAGGTGTTGACCGGATTTGCACCCAACTACGTCACATTCTTCATTCTGCGCGCGCTGTTCGGAATCGGCATGGGTGGCGAATGGGGCGTCGGCGCTTCGCTGGCAATGGAAAAAGCACCAAAGGGTCGCCGCGGAGTTCTCTCGGGGTTGCTCCAGGAAGGCTATGCGACTGGATATCTCCTCGCCGCCGTCTGCTTTTTCTTTGTCTTCCCGCGCTGGGGCTGGCGGCCGATGTTCTTCATCGGCGGGCTGCCAGCACTACTCGCGGTGTTCGTGCGCTTTCGGGTCGAAGAATCCGAGGTCTGGCAGCGCACCAGGCACAAAGACTGGAGCAGCCTGGGCCGCGGAATAGCGTCCCACTGGAAGCTGTTCCTCTATTTGACGCTGCTCATGGCCGGCATGAACTTCGTCTCGCACGGAACGCAGGACATGTATCCGACTTTCCTTCAGCGCGACTGGGGATTCTCTCCGCAGAAGCGCGCCGCGCTCACGGCCTTCTCGATGATCGGCGCGATCATCGGTGGCGTCAGCTTCGGATACCTCTCCGACAGAATTGGCCGGCGACGCTCGATCGTTCTAGCTCTCGCGCTCGCGATTCTGATGATTCCGCTCTGGGCGTTTTCACCATCGCTGACCGGTCTCGTGATCGGTGCGTTCGGGATGCAATTCATGGTTCAGGGCGCATGGGGTGTCATCCCGGCGCATATCACCGAGCTCTCACCAGACTCAGTCCGCGGTTTCCTGCCCGGATTCGCGTATCAATGCGGCGTGCTCATCGCGAGCTCGGTCGCATATCTCGAGGCGCTGCTCGCAACCCAGATGAGTTACGCGAAGTCCATGGCGATGGTGGCTGTCACCGTGTTCTCCGCGGCAGCGGTGATCGCGTGGCTGGGGCGCGAGAAGCATGCGGTGGAGTTCGGCGTCATCGAGAATCAGCCGGACCCGGTTCCGCGACTCGCACGTTCAGGCTGATTCGATTTCTTTTGCCTTGGCGGCGAGTCCGTCGAGCAACGCTTTGACGTGGTCCGCGCCGGTCCTGGGATTCATCATCGTCACGCGCAATACCGGCCGGCCGGCGAGCACCGTCGCGGTGATCCAACCAGTTCCCTCCCGGTTGTAGCGGGGCCGGAGCTCACGATTGAGCGCATCGATCTGCTCGAGATCACTCGAGGTCCTGGCACTTCCTGCGTTTTTTCGATTCTTTGCCCCGAGATATCGAAAGCAGAGAATGTTCGACTCCGGCTCGTGCAGATTCTCGAAATCGCCTCGCTCCTCGATCGCATCGTAGAGAAGCCGCGCGGTATTGCAAAGGTGATCGTACAGCTGCCCCAATCCACTCGTTCCGAACCGCTGCATTACGAACCATAGCTTCAACACGTCGGCGCGCCGAGAGCACTGAAAGCTTCGAATTCCCTGATCGATGATTCGTGTCGACTTACCGGCGTGAAAGAGATAGGGTGCCTGCTGAGCGAACGCGCGCTCGAGATCGCCCTCGTCACGCGTCAGCACCATCCCGGCTGCGAGAGGCAGCAGCATCATCTTGTGCGGATCCCACGCCAGCGAACGCGAGTAGCGCAGGCCGTTGAGCGCCCGCGGCGGATTGGACGAAAGCAAAGCGCTGGCGCCGTGAGCCCCATCGACGTGCAGCCAGATTCCCCGCTCCTCGCATAACTTCCCGACGGCTTCCAGATCGTCGAACGAACCGGTCGCTGTCGTGCCCGCCGATGCCACGACCGCCATCACCTGCTTTCCTTCATTGCGAAGTCGATCGAGCGCGGCGGTTAGAAGATCGACATCGATCCGGAAGTCGCGCGAAGGTATCGGAATTCCTCGACGGCGTCCCAGCCCGAGCTGTCCAATCGCGCGAGTCACGGCATAGTGTGCGTGCTCGCCGTACACGACCACCGGAGGATCGGCGCCCAGACCATCCTCCCACGCATTGGGAACCGCCGCATTTCTGGCCGCGAGCATCGCCGTGAAATTGGCTTCGGTACCCCCGGAGGTGAGCGTTCCACCGGCACCCGCGCCATACCCCGCCAGCTTCGCCAGGCCGCCGACGATCTGGTGCTCGATCATCGTCGCCGTCGGCGACATCTCCCACACCGCCAACGATTGGTTCAGCGCGCCGATCACGCTCTCGATCCAGACGCCAACCGGAAGCGGCGCGGATGTCTGATGTCCCATGTACATCGGGTGGTAATACTTGTTGGCGTCCGCGATCACTTCCGTCTCGAGCCGCGCGAGTATCTCTGCCACCGGGCGTCCCTCGCGCGGAAACTCCTCAGCAAATCGCTGCGCGAGCTCGTCGGTGGAGCGTGGAGTCGAGACCTGCCCCTTCCCCGCTCGCGTCGATCCGAAGTAGCGAGCCGTTACAGCTGCAAATTGTTTTCCGACTTCGAGCGAGGCGTCGGCCTCGAGCTCGGCGAGAATGTCGTCGATCATGCCGCAAATTTACTGCGGCTAGCCGTCGAGCAGTCCATTCTGACGTACGAAGTCGGCGAGCTCGCCCCTCGACGTCACGCCCAGCTTGAGAAAAATGTTCGAGAGATGGGTGCTCACGGTGCGCGCGGATATCTCGAGCGCGCTCCCGATCTCCTTGTTCGACTTTCTGGCCGCGACCATTCGCGCGATTTCCGTTTCGCGCGCGGTCAAACCGGCGGCGCCGCTCGCAATCGTTCTTGGCGGCGGTCTCACGCCCCGATCCCGCATCTCTTCGCGCGTTCCGCTCAGTTCGTCCGTTGCTCCAAGTCGCGCGAGCACGTCGTGTGCCTTTCGCAGCTCACGGGTACCTTCCTCTCGCTCTCCCACTTCCACCAGCGCACCGGCGAGACGGCGTCTGATTCGCGCGGCTTGAGGGGGAAATGGAATTGCCTCGAGCTGGTCCACCGATGAGCGCAGCAGACCGACAGCGGCGCCGGGATTTCCATCGCGGAACCAGGCGAGCAGCCCGTCGCAGGCATCGGCGTACGCAAGTCCGAGCCGGTGATGCAGACGACCCGCATCACGCCGCATTCGCGCCGAGTGTCGCGCGGCCCGGTCAAAATCACGCGCGGTGAGCGCTGCCTCACCTACGATCGGAAGCAGCCACTGGAGTGCCCAGACGACGTATCCGGCTCCATCGGCGATCGCCAATCCCGCCTCGCCAATCCGGACGGCTTCTTTGGCATTTCCCTTTGCCAGATGATAGGACGCCAGACCGAGATGAGCCGGAACTATCGAGGGAACGTCGAGAGCCGGCTCGCCGCCACGCTGGGCCGCTCCTTCTTTCTCACCACCCGCAAGTTTCCATGCCAGATCGAAATACTCCTTCGCTTTCTCGTCAGCGCCGCGCCAGAGATAGATCAGGCCGGACCACACGTAAAGCCGCGGGAGAAGAGTTCTTTGATTGAGACTTTTCGCGAGACCAATCGTGCGCTCTGCCGTCTCGAGCGCGGCGTCCCAGTTTCCGATGCCCGAGAGATACTGAACGGACATTTCAGCCGACCATAATGGAAGGATCGGCGAATGCATCTCTTCCGCGAGTCTGTCGCTCGCGGCGATGTGTTCCACCACGCCCTCGGCATCTCCCTGCACGCCAGTCAGGAGTGCCATACCCCAGTGGGCTGTCCACTCCAGCATCCGCTGACCCGCCGCTTCCGCGTGAGCGATCGCTTTCATTCCGTGGTCTCTCGCCAGCTCGAGCGGGCCAGTCCACGCGTAAAGGAGAAGAAGAGCTCGGTGAGCCCGCGACAACAGCGCGTTGTTGTCGACCCCAGCTGCTGCGGCTGATGCGAGGGCACCCTCGACTTCCTGCTGCGCTTCCCGAAGCCGACCGAGGTCCTGCATCACGATTCCCTTGGCCAGACGGAGCCGCACCGCCTTCGCCGGGTCGTCGGTCCCGACAATTGCCAGACCGGCCTCGTAATGCGACAGCGCATCGGCGTACCTGCCACTCCAGTAGCATGCGAGTCCCATTCGATGCTCGATTTCGGCGAGCGCACCAGGCTCGCCCCGCGCGGTCGCATCTTTCCGCGCGCGCTCCCACAGCCCCATCGCGGCGTCGTACTCGCCGAGGCGTTGTCGCGTCCTTGCGAGAGTGGTCAGTATCTCCTCACGTGAGGCGTCGCTGATCGTGGGATCACTGTCGAGATGCTCCAGCGCGGCGGCCAGATAATTCGCCGCTTCTCTGTTTGCGTACTTCTCGAGAGCGCTGCGTCCCGCGGCGTGAAGGTATCGCACCGCCTTGCGCGCAAGTTGCGGCGAGTGAGCCCGTTCGAAATGGAGGGCCAGCTCGTCGGCGTGTGCCGCCGATGCATCGCCATAAAGAGCCTCGAGCGCCTCGGCGATCGTTGCGTGGAGCATACGCGCTCTCGCCTGCCCCAGCTCCGAGTAAATCACCTGCTGGAGTAAAGGATGCGTAAAATCGTAGCGTATCGTGGCGACGCTCCCAGTTTCCTCCAGGACGCGCTGGGCGAGGAGCTCATCCAGCCCGGTGATGATTTCAGTCTGCGACAGGGCGGAGACCCGCGCGAGCGTTTCGTGCGGAGCACGGGTTCCAATTACGGCCGCGAGATTCGCCAGTGTGCGGGCGTTGGGTGACAGCCGGTCGATACGCGTCTTAACGACGTCGCGAATGGTAGAGGGCAGGTTGATGGTTTCCATCTGCCACCCCGTCCACCGTCCTTCGGATTGCTTCAGTGATCCCGCCTGGACGAGGGATTTGAGCGTCTCCTCGACGAAGAATGGATTCCCGCGTGTCCTGTCGTAGAGCAACGCCGAGAAGCCGCGGGTCGAAGCCTTGTCCGCTCCGAACATTTCCGTGACGATTGCCTCGACGTCGGCCGGTCCGAGGGGAGCCAGCTTATGAACGACGAGCGAGCCGAGTCGCAGCAGCGAGTGCTCGGTGCTGCGCAAAACCGCGTTCGAGTCCCGCTCGGTCTCGTTGTACGTTCCGAGCAGAACTATTTTCTGCCCCTCGATCTGCCGCGCGATGAAGTGCAGCAGCTCGAGCGACGACGCGTCGGCCCACTGCAGATTTTCGAGGACGATGAAAAGTGGCTGCTTGGCGGAGAGTCGTCCGAGAAACTGCGTGAAGCTCCAGAGCAATCGCGCCTTGATCTCGGATGGGTCGGCGCCAGCCGAGGCACGGTTCCGTTCAGTAGCACCCAGGCTTGGAAAGAGGTGCGCGAAATCTGCTGCCCCGCCACGCGTCAGAACCGTCAGGGTTGCCGGATCCAGCTTGCTTACAAGCGGAAGCAGTGCATCGGCGAAGAGGGCGTACGGGATGCCTGTCTCGACCGGATAGGCCCGTCCGACAGCCACGGTCCACCCACGTTTTGAGGCCAAGCCGGCGGCCGCGGTCGCAAGCCGCGTTTTCCCGATTCCGCCCTCGCCGACGATAAAGACTGAGCGACCCGCGCCCTTGGACGCATCGTCGAGTGTTTTAGACAGGAGGGCGACCTCCGCTGTCCGGCCGAAGAGTGGCGTTTCAGCCGCGGATTCGATGATCGCCCGATAATCAGTGGTCGTGGGACCCGTCGACATCGTTCATCCGGAATTCTGCCTCCATAAACAGGTGTCCGCAACGCTCACGCGGCCACCTCGACTGTCCACCGCAGCGATGCGTTAACTTCCAAACTCGTTGAATTGATTGGGGTCTCAACAGCAAGGTCAACCGTTCTGAAAAAAACTTCCAGCGGCTCAAGCAAGCAAAAGCAGAAGACGCCGCGAATCGGCCTCGAAAAACCAACGGCCGATCTGGAGGACGCCAACAAGACGGCCAGCTACGTCGCGCACGAGCTGAACAACCTCCTCACGGTCATTCAAATAAATACTGAGTTCCTGCTCGAGGGCGCGGGCGACAATCCCGCCAGTGCGCAGGAGCTTGGCGAGATCCAGTCCGCGACGAGGCGCGCCTCCATTCTCGCGCGGCAGCTGCTCGCGTCGGCGCGACTGGAGCCCTTCGATGCCGCTCTCGCCGAGGCGGCGCTCAAAAAGAAAACTGGCACCCTCGCTGCAAAACGCGGAACGCCGGCGATCGAGAGACCACTCCGGACCAGCGAGACGATCCTTCTGGTCGAAGACGAGGCGGCCGTGCGGATACTCGCGAAGAAGATCTTGTCACAGAAGGGCTATCGCGTTTTCGACGCAGCAGACGGCGCCATCGCCCTGCGTGTCGCCGCGGCTCACGTCGGTGAAATCGACCTCGTACTGACCGATGTGGCGATGCCGAACCTCGGCGGACGGGGAATGGTCGAGGAGCTGAGGGAGCTAAGCCCCAGCATCCGCGTCCTGTTCATGTCGGGATACCCGAAGGAAGAGGTTTTTCCCGCAAAGGGGAGCGGCGACAGTATGCCCTATCTCCAGAAACCCTTTACAAGCGAGATGCTGTTCTCCGAGGTGCGCGCGGCCCTCGGCTACGCGAAATAGGCACAGACGCCTCGCGATTCTGGGGCTATGCCCGCAGTCAGCCCGCCGCGAGCTGGCTTGTGCAGTTAGGGCAGCGTGTCGCCGCCGCGTCGATCGACATCCGGCAAAACGGGCAAGTCCGTTTCGGGGCTTCCGCCGCCGGCTTGATGAAGATCTTCGAGATTCGCCAGGCGACCAAACCGATTATGAAAAAGTTGATCACCGCGGCGGCGAAATCTCCAACGCCGAACTTTACGGAACCAACGCTCCAGGTGGCCTTCTGCCAATCTCCACCGGGTCCGATTGCTACGATGATCGGCATGATGAAATCATCGACGATGGCTTTCACCAGCGTATTGAGAGCAGTCCCTACGACCACGGCTATCGCCAGGGCTACGACGTTCTGCTTGAGAAGGAAATCCTTGAAGTCTTTGAGCATTGGCTTTTTTCCGGTTACAGGGTCAGGCATACAGGGACAAATTAGCCTTTTCTGACGACGTTGCGCGAAGTGCGGCGAGCTTCCTGATCGCTGCGATCCCGGCCGCCGGGCCAAACGCCAGGACGGCAAAAGCCCAGCGCCACCCGGTCCGCTGCGCGATAAGCGGTATCACCTGCATTGGAAGCATGGTGAGCAGAAAGCCGAGCGAGGTTTGAACGGTTAGCGCGGTCCCAACGGCGTGCGTCGGGACCGACTCGGTGACGAGGGTGCTGAATTGAGCACTGTCGGCAATCACGAAAAAACCCCACGTCATCGCGAGTGCACCGAGTATCCAGATCGGACGGCCGAAGAGAAGCCCGCTCAACAAGCAACAACTTCCACTCATCATGAGTGAGATGGACACGAGCCGTTCCCTGCCCCGACGATCGGCGAACAGCCCTCCCCAAACCGACCCCGCTCCGCCAATCGCGATCGTAGTAAAGGCGAGAAAGGATATGAGACGTGGCGCGCGAAGGAATCCCCCTGAAGCAACGGCGACGCTTGCCGCGAGAAACGCGGGAATCCAGGTCCAGAATGCATACAGCTCGAACATGTGGCCGAGGTAGCTGGCTGTGGCGAGCCGCCATTCCCGCACGCGTACGACGTTGCCGACGTGGCTCCATGAGAACGGCCGGGAAGTAAATGGATACGGACCCTCCGTGTAGCCAACCGTGACAAGCAGGGCAGCGATCGCTGCGCCGAAACTCGAGGTGAGCACGACGGGCCGAAGCCCCACGTGCGGAATGGCGCGAACCAGATAAGGAACCGCTTTCCCGACGGTGAGAGCGCCGACGATTACGCCAATCGCCAGCCCTCGCTGGGAGCGGAACCAGGTCGCTATCATCTTCATTGCGGGCGGGTAGACCGCGGCGAGACAAAAGCCCGTCGCAAAGCGAAGCACCAGCGCGGTGCGAAATCCGGGAGCCGCGAGAATAGCGGCGTTTGCCCCCGCGCCGAGGAGCGCGCCGGCACTGAAGAAAGTGCCGGCCGGGATCAGATCAGGCAGGTTGAGAATGGCGGCAACGGCGGTTCCGCAGACGAACCCGAACTGGACGATCGTCGTCAACCACGCCGCCTCGGATGTCGTCAGTCCCCAGATCGAGCGCAATTGCGGGGTAACCGCGCTCGCCGAGAACCACAGCGACATCCCCAGCAACTCGGCAAAACCAAGTAACGCAAGGACCCGCCAGCGCGTCGTGTAGGTATCCGCTTCCATCGCAAAAAATTAGCTTCGGCGCTGAGCAACTTCGACACTGGCGTACCCCGGACCCATGGTGAGTATTGTAATGCCGCTGCGACACTCCATTCTCCGGTCTCCGTTGAGGCGTACTCGTACGCCGACCCAATGACGAACCCGTCACAGGGAGCTCCGCCATCCGCGCCAGCGGGGCCTTCCGCTCCGGACGCGCCATCGGCGCCATCGGCTCCAGCCGCGCCTGCCGCCAATGCCCCCAAGCCGGGTGTTGCCACGCTGTCGCGCGAGCTCGCCGACTTTCTCGTCGAGCTGTCGATCACACTGAACAAGCACGCGATCTATCCGGAGAGCCACCCGCTTCTTCACGGAGCGGTAGATGGAGTGGCTAATCGACTGGGAACTCTCTTCGTCGGCGACCGTGAGTCTCTGTCGATCGGTGTCGCCCGCAGGCAATTGATAATCGAAGGCGTCGCGACTGACCCTTTGAACGCCGTGCTCAAGGAACTCGCGATGCGTCTGCACGCCCACCACATCGGCGCGGTGAAGTTCATTCGCGGAATCGGGCGTGAGGAGCTGGGGAATGCCCTGGCTGCGCTCGCTGTCGACCCCATACGGTCGCAGACCCCCATCGGTCTCGACATCGAGCGCGTGGGCGAGCTTTGGCCGCACGTGCGTTTCTTTCCACTCACTTATGATCGACTGCAGCTCATCGAAGACGACCCGGACGATGAGCGGAGCACGGATCACATGGCGGCGGGACGCGCCACCCAGCTCTGGATCGGACTGGCCCGGGCGGCGCTCGTTTCAGACACCTCGGGCCCGGCGGAGAAGAGGCGCGAAGATCACGACGACGACAGCGCGCTCGAGCCGGCCACAGTCGCTCGCGCCATCGACGAGCACCAGCGAGAAGAGGCGTACGATCAGGTCATCGTCGGGTACCTCCTCCAGATTGGCGAGGAGCTCAAGACCGCGGAGGGTCCGGAAGCCGCTGGATTGCAGAAGCGCGTATCACGCCTTGTCGGGTCGCTCAAAGAGTCGACACTCGAACGGCTCCTCGAGATGGGCGGGGACAAAGCCCAGCGGCGTCGCTTTCTGCTCGACGCTTCCCAAGGGATCACTGTCGAGGCGGTGATCGATCTGGTAAAGGCGGCATCGGCCGCGGAGGGACAGACCGTGTCCCACTCAATGCTGCGGATGCTCTCGAAGCTCGCGCACCATCCATCCGCCGACGGACCGCGGGCCAGAACTGACCCGACGATTCGCGATGTAATGCGCCGGCTGGTCGATGACTGGAGCCTCGACGACCCGAACCCCGAGGCGTATCGACAAGCACTGGAGAGTATGTCGAGCTCCAGAAAGCCAGCCACCAAGGCGTCGAACGATGCGATTCCCACCGACATCGAGCCCGAGCGCATGGTTCAAATCGCGATCGAGGTGGGCTCGATGGGACCGCAGGTCCAGGCGGCGATGACCGACTTGTGCAGAGCCGGACGAGCCGAGGTCCTGTTGGATCTGGTAGAGCGCGCCCCGACCGCGGAGGCGGGTGCGCCAGTCTGGGAGTTTCTGAAAGGGGAGCGGGTTCTCGACTCTCTGCTCCAGCAGCCCCGCATCGACATGCCCCTTGTTACTCGCTTCGTGAAGCGGATTGGAATCGGAGCGGCTCCAACGCTGCTCGCCGTTGCCGCAGTTTTCGAGGACGCAAAAACGCGCGCACAGTTTTACGATCTGCTGCAGTCCTTGGGCGACGATGTGGGCTCCACAATGGCGCAGCGAATTCCTGATGCCCCTCCCGCGATGCAGCGTGAGCTGCTTGCCCAACTCGGGCGGCTCGGCGCTCTGCCCTCCGGGTTTTCCGCGCGGAGCTACCTGGACAGCGAAGAAGCGCTGGTTCGGCGCGAAGCGGTGAGACTACTCCTGCGCAATGCGACAGAGCGCGACGAGACCATCATGAGCGCGCTTTCGGACCCGGATGACCGGGTGGTTTTTGCTGGTCTCACCATCGCTCAGGAAAAATGTCCACCCGCCGGAATCGATTTGATCCGCCAGCGCGTAGATCGCGGTGAGCTCGACTCACAGCTTCGCACGATGGGCATCCGAATCGTCGCTCAGCGGCACTCGCCCGAGACACTGGCGTGGCTTCTGGGTTTCGTCGCGACGGAAACTCAGTGGGCGAGGAGGCCGAAGCTCCGCGCATCGACACCGGAAATGATGGCAGCGCTGAGCATGATCGCGACCCATTGGCGCAACCATCCCTCCGCGGAGTCTGTACTCAAGCTCGCCGAACAGAGTCGAGATCCCGAGGTTCGGGCGAAGGTAGCTCGGGCCCGAAGCACGACAGGTCAGCCGTCGGTACCGGAAGAATGAGCGATCCGATTCGCTTCCTCGTGTCTTTCGGTCAGGCGGTCTCGACGATGGCGCTTTACAACGACGGGCATCCCGCGCGGGAGCGCGCCGTCGACCGATCGTACCGGTGCCTCCAGGACCTCCAGCATAACGATCCGACTCCCCGCTTTTCGTTTCTCGGCGAAGAAACCATCTACCACGATACCGCCCTGCGTGAGCTGGGTGACTGGGAATGGGGTACGCGCCTCGCTCAGGCAGGAGTGCAGCGGATAGAGCTAGAAAGCAGCGTCACCCGCGAACAGTACGAAGAGTTTCTCGAGGAGATGATGGCGCGCATCACGCTGTCATTCATCGACACCACGGAAGCGAGGACCACCCGACCAACGGGAATTAAAGTCGGCGCGCTCGGCATTCGAGGAGAAACGAAAGAGCTGCAGGAATCAATCGACGCTCCGACGCCAATCGCAACGATTTCCTACACGCTCCACGAGGAAATCGAGTCGATCAAGTCGATGCACCTGGACGTACAGCAGCGTGGCAGGTTGCCGCTGGCCGAAGCGGAAGCAGTGGTCCGATCGCTTTCGATGGCAATGCACGGCGATCAGCAGATGATACTTCCCTTGCTCCAGCTGCGGGAATTCGACGAATACACGACGACGCACTCGCTGAACGTGTCGGTCCTGGTGATGGCCCTGGCCGAATCGATCGGATTGGCGCAGCAGGACATTCGCACCTTCGGCATCGCGGGATTGCTCCACGACCTCGGCAAGGTGCACATCCCGCAGGATATTCTCAACAAGCCGGGGAAGCTGACCGATCAGGAGAGACAGGTAATGCAGGCGCACCCTGTCGAGGGAGCAAAAATGATCATCGAGAGCGGTCGTCGGCTCGACCTGGCGGCGGCGGTAGCTCACGAGCACCACATCATGATCAACGGCCACGGTTATCCGACGCACCATTACCGGCGCGCCTGCCACAAGGCCAGCAACCTCGTTCACGTCTGCGACGTGTACGATGCTTTGCGAACCAAGCGACCGTACCGCGACGCGTGGGAAGCCGAGCGTGTGATCACGTACATCGAGGAGCGGTCGGGAACGGAATTCGAGCCGTACGCGGCAACGGCGTTCGTTGCCCTGATGCGTAGGGTGGAAGGCGGGATTCAGCGTTCCTTGATGCCCCCCACGAACGGCGCGGAGCCCTCAACGCCCTCAGGTGAGAACAGGACCGGCCTGGCCCCTGGTGCACCTCCAGGCGCGCCCCCGCCGCCGCCCGAGAAAAAGCCTTAAGGCCCTCGCCGCGTGAACAAATCGTAAATACGTCGGTACCGACGCATTTACCGTTGCCTGCCCCGCCCCGTGGTCGTCAAATACACAGAAGTTCGCATGTGCGCAAATTCCGGAAACGAACGAAGCGAACATCGAACCCAACTTCTGCGTACTCGCAGGGAAGCAGTCCTGCGAAATGAGAACGGTGTAATCACCTGCACCTAATCAGGTGATAAGCGGTTGGATTGAAAGAGGGGCGTCGCGAGACGCCCCTCTTTCATTTTCCCCTTGATTTGCGCTTGGCGAGGAGCGGCTTGTCGAACAACATTCTCGATGTGACGTGCGCGAATCCCGACACAGCGAGCCATTTCTCCAATCCGTTCGCGAGATTGCGACGCTCTGTCGGGCGCAACACCGCGAAACCCTCTATGAGATCCGCCTGAACGACTCGGGGAGATTTTCTCACGAGGGCCGCGCCCTGGCGGGTTACGCGAAGCACAGCGCGACGTCCGTCGGAGGCATCTGGCGTACGCGTAACGAGGCCCTTCGTTATCAGCTGACCGACGACCTGTGACACGGTGCTGTGGGTCGTCATCGTCACCGCCGCGAGATCCTTCACTGATTGATCTGGTACCTGATCGAGCTCTCTCAGCACGAACAGCTGCGCTGCACTAACGCTCAATTCACGCTCAACAGCCTCGGCCGCCGAGCGAAGTCCACGTACCAGCCGTCGCACCGCGTTGAGCGCACGCGCGAGCTCGGGTTCCCTGTCCTTCTTGCGTTTTGCCATGAGTGACGGGGTTACGGTTCGAGTGCTGACGAATTTGCCAGTCAGGAATCGTCGAAAATGTAGTGTGAAATGACCCGGGTGGGTTTCGAACCCACGACCTACGGATTAAAAGTCCGTTGCTCTACCAACTGAGCTACCGGGTCTTGCCGGCCTTGAAGATACAACGGACGATTCAGGCAGCATACTCGTGCCCTCCCCAGGTCCGGGGAATCGCGAAATGACATCACAAATGTGCGTTAACCCTCTGCCGGGGCGATCCGCGATGGCAGGCGGTCAGGGACGGTGCCTCCATTCAGCAAAGAATCGTCATCCAAGTACCCCGTACTGCGGGCGCGATGATGCCATTCACCTTCTCAAAGGTCAACGCGGTTATTCGTGCTGTGAGGATGTCCCGCCAGCGCCAGGTGGCGGCTGCGCGCATGGCAGCCCTCGAAGAGAGCAACACCCTCCTTCAGGATCAGGCCCGCAAGCTCGAGCACCAGACCAATGAGGCCCGCGAGCTGGCCCACGAGCTCGCCCTCACCAACGAGGAATTGCGCGCCGTCATCAGTGAGGCCAAGAAAGCGTGGGCTGCCGCCGACTCCGCAAACAGATCGAAGGCCGAGTTTCTCACCGTAATGAGTCACGAGTTGCGGACCCCGCTCAACTCGATCGGCGGGTATGTCGATCTCCTCGAGATGGAGCTTCGGGGACCGCTCACTCGGGCACAGAAGGCTGACCTTGCCCGAATCAAAAGGAGCCAGGAGCACCTGCTCGGCATCATCAACGACATTCTGAACTTCACTCGTCTCGAAGCGACCGAGCTGAAGTACGACATCATCGATGTGCCGCTCCGCGCACTCATCGGAGATCTCGAAGCAGTCGTGAGCTCCCTCGCGCGGGCCAAGTCACTGATATATAAGTGCGACCCACCGCCGGGTAATACTTATGCACGCACTGACCCCGACAAGCTCCGCCAGATACTAATCAATCTTCTCTCGAACGCCGTGAAGTTCACACCGGAAAAAGGCCGTATCCGGCTCTCATGCACATTCAAGGGAGAATCGGTCTCGATTCACGTCGAGGACAACGGACCGGGCATCCCCAGCAACAAGCAAACCCTCGTATTCGAGCCATTCGTGCAGCTCGATCGTGGGCTGACACGCACCACCGAGGGTACGGGTCTGGGTCTGGCTATCAGCCGTGGGCTCGCGCGGGGCATGGGCGGCGACATCGAGTTGCGCAGCGAGGTCGACGTCGGATCAACGTTCACGGTTACGATCCCCCTCTCTCCGCGAGACTGAACGCCATCTGACAACGATAGGAGTGATTCGCAAGGTCCCGCTAAAGACGTCGGGAGGCCTTTCGTCGATTCACCCTCGCTCAGGTAACCAAAGGTCCTCAATCACGTGGGTTTCTGCTGTGATTCTTGCAGTGTTCCCTCGTCGTAAGAGTAGCTTCTCCAGCGCGTTACGGTTGACTTAAGCGTCGGAATTCTCTTCTCCTCATTCCCTTCTTGCCCAACCAACAGGCATTGACGAGCCCCGTCCGGCTCGCTGCGCTCCACAATACGGGCCTCCTCGATACACCTGCAGAAGATCGGCTGGATGCCTTCACGCGTCTGGCCGCTCAATTCCTGGGCGTTTCCACCGTTCTGATCTCGCTCGTTGACGTCAACCGCCAGTACATCAAAAGCGTTGCAAGCAAGAACGGCGCGCCGTCGGTAGGGTGGCATCCGCTCGATCTCTCACTGTGTCAGGATGTGGTTTGCACGGGAGTCCCTGTCGTCATCTCGGATGTCCAAGCGGACCCCGCGTTCGCTGACCGGAACGCCAGAGGCAGAGCGTACGCCGGGGTACCTCTCACGACCGATGAGGGATACGTGCTTGGTTCCCTGTGCGCCTACGACGACGCACCTCGGGAATGGACCGAGCGCGACATCAGCGCGCTGACCGCGCTTTCGGCAGCAGTGATGGCTGAAATCCAGCGCCGCGTGGCATGCCGCGCCGTTCACGACGCACAACTGCGATTGATCGCCGAGAGGACGCTCGCCCACGCGGTTCAGCAGCAGATGCCGGTCGGTGTCGTCGTGGCCGAGGTTCCGTCGGGGAGGCTGATCTCGGTGAACGCGCAGATGACCGAAATATTCCGCACGGCGTTCACACCGTCCCCGAATTTGAATAGCTACAACGAGTGGGTGGGGTTTCGCGAGAGCGGCACACCGCTCGCCGCCCTCGAATGGCCGTTGGCGCGCACAGTGATAACAGGCGAAGCCGTGCGCGGAGAGGAGATTCGGATTCTCCGCGGTGATGGTACGGATGGCTACGTTCGCATGAGCTCAGCACCTGTGCAGGATGCCACTGGAGCCGTGGTCGCCGCGGTGGGTATTGTCGTCGACGTAACGGACCAGAGAAAGGCGGAGCGGGCAGTCCGGTCCACCGACGAGCGCTTTCAATTCGTCGCCAGGGCCACGAACGACGTCATCTGGGATTGGGACATCAAAACGAACGCCTTGGTCTGGAACGACTCCGTCGAACACGTTTTCGGCCACCGTCAGAACAAGATTTTTCCGGAGATTCAGTGGTGGTATGATCACATTCACTCGGAAGACCGCGAGAGAGTGGTCGCCGGACTTCACGGAGTCCTCGACCACGGCGGCACGAGCTGGAGCGATTCGTACCGCTATCGGCGCGGCGATAGCACTTATGCCAACGTCGTGGATCGCGGCTACATCGCGCGTGACAGCGCGGGGACCGCGACTCGAATGATCGGCGCGATGACGGATGTAACCGAGCGTTCGCGCTCGGAAGCAGCTATCCGGTTCCAGGCGCAGCTACTGAACGCGGTGCAACAGGCGGTCGTGGCCACGGATCCGGAAGGGATCGTGATCTTCTGGAACGCGTTCGCCGAAAATCTCTACGGGTGGGCCGCGGAAGAAGCGGTCGGCAAGCCGATACACGAGCTGACGCCATCCCCATTTCTTCGGGATCACGGCGGCGAGATCGGCCAGCGCGGCGTCGGTGGTGAAAGCTGGACTGGCGAGTATCTCGTTCAGGGAAAAACCGGGAAGGCGTTCCCGGCGCTTCTCACTACGGCTCCAGTACGCGACGCGCGAGGAGTTGTAGTTGGTTACGTTCGAGTGTCGATCGATCTGACCGAGCGGCGCAATCTGGAGGAACAGTTCCGCCAGTCGCAAAAAATGGATGCGGTTGGACGTCTCGCCGGAGGCATCGCGCACGATTTCAACAACTTGCTCACCGTGATCAGGCTGAACACCGAGATCATCATGGAGGCGTTCGATCCTGACGATCCGCGCAGTGACGATGTCAAGCAGATCAGGAGCGCCGCCGAGCGCGCATCGACACTCACCAAGCAACTCCTGGCATTCAGCCGCAAGCAGATTCTGCAGCCGAGAGTGCTCGACATGAACACCGTTGTAGCCACTGTCGAGCCCATGCTCAGACGACTGATCGGCGAGGACATCCTTATTGCGTCGAGCTGCGGAGCGCGCGGTTACCTTGTCGCGGACCCCGGTCAGCTCGAGCAGATCCTCGTGAATCTCGTCGTGAACGCGCGCGACGCGATGTCGCAGGGTGGCACGATCACCATCGAAACAAAGAACGTCGATCTCGACGAGGCCTACACGAGCGAGCACGCCCCAGTCGTACCCGGGCGCTACGTAATGCTTTCGGTGACAGATACCGGCGTCGGAATGAGCGCGGACACCAGAGAGCACGCGTTCGATCCTTTCTTCACGACCAAGGAAGCGGGAAAGGGGACCGGACTTGGTCTTTCCACGGTTTACGGAATCGTGAAGCAGTCGGGCGGATACGTCTGGATCTACAGCGAGGCAGGACACGGGACTTCGGTCAAGCTCTATTTTCCGGAGGTCAGTGCCGCCGCGGCTTTTCAGCCCTCCGAATACAAGCCAGCGACCAAGGAAGCCGCGCGAGGATCGGAGACGATCCTCCTCGTTGAGGATGAAGCAGCGGTGCGCGGACTCGCATCACGCATTCTTGAGAAGCAAGGCTATCGCGTGCTGTCGGCACAGCATGGACGTGAGGCGATGGACATCGCTTCGAACGAGACGGGCAAGATCGATCTGGTGTTGACCGATGTCGTTATGCCGGGAATGAACGGTCGAGGTCTCGTGGAGCGTCTGTCTGGAATTCGTCCAACGATGAAGTCCCTCTACATGTCTGGCTACACCGACGATGACATCATTCGGCGTGGATTCATCGAGCCTTCGAAGAGTTTCCTGCAAAAGCCTTTCACGTCTGAAACCCTCCTGCAAACCGTAAGAAAGGTGCTGGACGAAGGCTAGAAGCCGGTTGAGCAGGCCTGCGCCGCCCGCTATATAGGAGCATGAACTTACGCGCTCTTATCAGCGTTGCGACGGCGTGTAGCATTGCCGTCCATCCTAATGGCGCATCAGCTCAGGATACCGCAGCGACGCGTCTCGCGCCGGTAGTGGTGGAAGTCGGGCGCGGGGTGCACAGGTCGCCGCTCGAGTTGCCATTCGCTGTCACGGTCCAGATTCCGGATTCTCTGCGTCCGGGACAACGGCATCTCTCGCTGGACGACGCGTTGTGGCTGATTCCGGGGCTCTCGGTCTCCAACCGCAACAATCCATCGCAGGACCCCAGAATCTCCATTCGCGGCTTTGGCGCGCGCTCGGCGTTTGGCGTGCGAGGGATTCGAGTGCTCCGGGACGGGATTCCGTTGACTCTTCCAGACGGCCAGACCCCCGTTGACTATCTCGACCTCGAATCCGTCGGTCGCGTCGAAGTGATGCGCGGCAGTTCGTCTTCCCTCTATGGAAATGCCGGAGGTGGGGTCGTCGACATTCGGACCGCCGACCCACCCCCGGTTCCTGTCTCCGGTGGACTGCGCGTGTCGGACGGAGCGTTTGACACTCGTCGATTGGCAGGAAAGGCGGGAGGAATGACCGACGGATTCGCATATCAGGCGAACGTCGCCCGAACTGAAAGCGACGGGTATCGCAACTATTCACGCCAACGAATGACGAACGGTTTTGCCAGGATCTCTCGTGACGATTCGGCCAGCTCGTACGCTCTGGAATGGCTCGGAGTCAATACCCCGGTCGCGCAGAACCCCGGCGCGATCACCCGGGCACAATTCGAAACCGACCCCCGGCTGGCAGACCCTCTCTCGGTAAGAAAGCAGGCGCGGAAGGCAGTGACACAGTCCCAGCTTGGCCTGACTGGACGCCACAACGTTGCTAGCGGAAAGTTCGAGGCATCGGCTTACGTCGGAACGCGGACACTCCACAATCCGCTGACTTTTGCCGTGGTCGATGTCGGGCGTTCGATTTCCGGCGGAAATCTGCGTGCAACCCTTCCTTTTTCCCTGCTCGGGCTCGAGCAGCGGTTCACCGCCGGTACAGAACTGCAGCGGCAAAACGACCTGCGTCTGAATTACACCAACTGCAATGACGTTCCCACTCCGACAGTTCCAACACCCACTTGCCCGAATCCTGGAGTCGAACGCGGCTCGGTGACGCTCAATCAGCGCGAACTAATTTCATCGTGGGGCTCCTATCTGCGGGACGAGCTGGATTTCATGGACCGCTACACACTCACTGCATCGGCGCGCACGGATGCCGTACGATTTCGCGTGAAGGACAGGCTCATCGCCGCGACAAACCCGGACGACTCGGGTGAACGCCTGCTCGATGCCGTGAGTCCGATGGTCGGGATTCTCGCCCGGCTTTCTCCATCGCACA
>Ga0068855_100000574_pt1 | contig 45033 bp, 32 predicted proteins | sample KBSCornC52_FD_66592 | JGI IMG/M metagenome (GOLD analysis project Ga0068855, IMG submission 66592) | Corn rhizosphere microbial communities from Kellogg Biological Station, Michigan, USA - KBS Corn C5-2 | ecosystem: Host-associated > Plants > Roots > Rhizosphere > Soil ... | reverse complement strand
TTGTAGAGACGCAATATTTTGCGTCTCCCGCTGGACAGGGCAGTACCACCAGCACAGAGACGCAAAATATTGCGTCTCTACGTGAAATTCAGGCCCACCTCGAAGACCATCTCCATCCCGAATGCAAACGACTGTTAAAACAATGGCCCGAAACCATTAAACAATACACAGCCGAAAATTTTATTTATAAAGTACGCGATAAGGAGATCAAACAACCGCTGTACTATACATCACTGTCGCAACTGCGGATCCCGAAGATAGCGCTACCAAAATATGAGGCCTGGGGAGATGTGCTGCGCTGGCTGCTTACCGAAAATTTACCGGGAGAATTTCCATACACGGCAGGAGTATTCCCGCTGAAACGCGAAGGCGAAGACCCTACCAGGATGTTTGCCGGCGAAGGCGGCCCCGAACGGACAAACAAGCGTTTCCACTATGTTTCACTTGGTCAGCCGGCGCATCGTTTATCAACCGCATTTGATTCGGTAACACTTTATGGCGAAGATCCGCATATACGCCCGGATATTTATGGCAAAATAGGTAACTCTGGCGTTAGCATTGCTACCTTGGATGACGCCAAAAAACTGTATTCCGGTTTTGATTTGTGCAGCCCGTCTACGTCGGTATCTATGACAATAAACGGCCCCGCCCCTATGCTGCTTGGCTTTTTTATGAACGCGGCGATAGACCAGCAATGCGAAAAATACATCAAAGAACATCAGCTTGAACATTTGGTAGAGGCAAAGTTTAAGGAGTTGTATGATGATAAAAACCTATCCCGCCCACATTACGACGGCGATTTGCCCGCAGGTAATGACGGTTTGGGCCTATCGATCCTCGGCCTCACAGGCGACCAAATTTTACCACCTGATGTTTACCAAAAGATAAAGGCTCACGCTATTGCCACCGTTCGTGGTACGGTACAGGCTGATATTTTAAAGGAGGACCAGGCGCAGAATACCTGCATTTTTTCGACTGAGTTTGCGCTACGGATGATGGGCGACATCCAGCAATATTTTATCGACCAAAAAGTTCGCAATTTTTATTCGGTGTCTATATCCGGTTATCATATTGCCGAAGCTGGCGCAAATCCTATTACACAATTGGCGTTTACCCTGTCGAACGGTTTTACTTATGTTGAGTATTACCTGAGTCGGGGGATGCATATTGATGATTTTGCACCAAATCTGTCCTTCTTCTTCAGCAACGGCATCGATCCTGAATATTCGGTAATAGGCCGGGTGGCTCGGCGCATTTGGGCAAAAGCCGTTAAAAACAAATACAAAGGGAACGATCGCTCCCAAAAACTGAAATACCATATCCAAACCAGCGGGCGCTCACTGCACGCACAGGAAATTGATTTTAATGATATCCGCACTACCCTGCAGGCTTTGTATGCCATTTACGATAATTGCAACTCGCTGCATACCAATGCCTACGATGAGGCTATAACCACCCCTACCGAAGAATCGGTACGCCGGGCGATGGCTATACAACTGATCATTAACCGCGAACTGGGCCTCGCCAAAAACGAAAACCCTATACAGGGCGCCTTTATTATAGAAGAATTAACCGACCTGGTCGAGGAGGCGGTATTGGCCGAATTTAAAGCCATTAATGATCGTGGTGGGGTGCTGGGCGCCATGGAAACCATGTACCAGCGCAGCAAAATACAGGAAGAATCGCTTTATTACGAAACACTTAAACATACCGGCGAATACCCTATCATCGGCGTAAATACTTTCCTTAATAAAAAAGGTTCTCCAACTATTGTGCCGTCCGAAGTTATTCGGGCCACCGAAGAAGAAAAACAATTCCAGATTGCCGCTTTAAAGGAATTTCAGCACCGCAATGAGGAAACGATACCCGCTTTATTAAAAACCCTTCAACAAACGGCAATAGCCGGCGGCAATATATTTGAAACACTGATGGAAGCCTGCAAATGTTGCTCATTGGGGCAGATCTCGCACGCATTGTATGAGGTTGGCGGGCAGTATAGGCGGAATATGTAGTGTTTTAGCGGGTGGAGATTTGAGGTTAGCGAATGGGGATGAAAGTAGTTTGCTTTGCTGTCTTTCTGTGGATAATTTTTATTTTTAAACCTTTTAATATCGTTCCGAAATCTTATCGTAAAACATGGAGCTGGATTTTCAAATCACAAAAAAGGATTGCACCGATTTTAATAAACTTTACTGTAAGCAAGCTCTTAAAAAAAGGCTACGGTTGGTTCTGGTGATTATTATTTTCGCGGGGGCAATATTAGGATCTGAACCTTTTCACTTGATGAAGTTTTTAATCGGAACTGCCGTTTCCATCATCGTTGTTTTTGGCTTTTTCTATTTTATTCCGCTTTACAGATTTAACCTGGCCTTGAATAAGATAATAACCAGTGAACAACCAGATTTCGGAAATAGAAAGCTAACCATTGTTGATGAAGGATTATTAATAGAATCTGAAAACAAAACAACCACGTGGCTTTGGGAAAGCATAATTTCTGTGCAGTCAAATGAATTATTCGTCTACCTCTTTTTAGTGGATAAAAGATACTTACTCTTTCCAAAAAGAAGTTTTCTCTCAGAAAATGATGCGACTAATTTTATAGGGGTACTTCAAAACAAGATAATAGCAGCTAATGGAATAACTAATTTTCCGTTTAACAGAATTATTAAAAAACCACATTACCGGATAGGTCTGTTTTGTTTAATTCCGGTTGCCGGTGCCGTCGCCGGGATTATATTTATTGTAGACGGAATCAGCAAATACAAAGATAAGTGGTTCATAATAATGGGCTTTGCTGGCATTGTTTATAATATCAGCATTGCTTTTATTCTTTTTTCCACGCTGAACCTTGGAAACGCATTTCGGGCACAATTTGTAGGAGCAGCTCAAGTGCAACTAAACGGCCTAATGAAAGATGTGGAGTTTTATAAGATAAAAAACGGAGTTTATCCTGATAGTTTAGTGCAAGTAAGCCAGGATGACCCAAACGCAATGATAGACGATCCACTACAATCTGACGGGAACAGCAAAAACAGTACAAAATATAACTATCAAAGAGTTGGTACCCATTACTATCTATTTTCATCCGGCATGGATAACATACCCGATACCAGGGATGATATCTATCCCCAGGTTGCCAAATCAGACAGTGCTAAATTCGGCTTGATCAGGAAATCGAACTAATACTTATTTTTGTTTCATGATCCCGGAAATAATCGAAGACGAAACCTTCACCAAAATAAACGCTGATGCAATCACCGGACGAAAGCGTACTTACGAAAATTGCGAGTTTATTAACTGCGATTTTTCTTATGCCCATCTTTCGGGGATTGTCTTTATTGCCTGCAGGTTCCGGGACTGCAATTTATCGTTAACACATTTATCGGATACAGGCTTGCAGGATGTTCGTTTTAAAGAATGCAAGCTAAGCGGCGCGGATTTCAGCAAAAGCAAGGATTTTTTGTTCGAGGTGAGTTTTGAAAACTGCATCCTGGACAATGCCATTTTCTTCAAAAAGAAAAACAAAAAGGCGATTTTTAAGGATTGCTCCATGGTTGAAACAGATTTTACTGAAGCCGACCTTACGGACTGTAAGTTTGATAACTGCAACCTTAACCGCGCCTTTTTTGACCGCACCGTTTTGAAGAACGCCGACCTAAGCACCGCCTATAATTTCACCATCAATCCAGATAGTAACGATATTAAAAAAGCAAAGTTCTCGGTACATGGCTTACCCGGCCTGCTATCCAAATACGACATCCGGATTATTTGAATAAAAATTTCACAAATACTCTTAAACTTCGTAACTCTGAGTATTATGAAACCATTCCTCACCCTTTGCCTGCTGGCTTTTTCTGTCAGCACCTTTTCGCAAAGCCAAAATTGGCCGGTATTAAAACATTACGAAAAGGAACAAACCTACCGTATTGCCATGCCGGTTGGCGGCATTGGTACGGGCGCTATTTCAATAGGTGGCAATGGCCAGTGGCGGGATGTGGAGATGATGAACAAGCCAGGCATAGGCTTTTACGGCTCGGTAACGCCGCAGCAGGCGCCCTGTTTTATGATATTTGTGCAGGATGCCGCCGGAAAAAAATATGCTAAAGCGCTAATGGGCCCCGTTCCGCCCGATCAATATGCCGGTCAGCAGGGTAGCGTGGCCCCAAACCACGGGATGCCGCGGTTTAAGTCGGCCACCTTTGATGCGGCATATCCTTTTGCAACGGTGAATCTTATCGATGACGAAATGCCGGTCTCGGTGCAAACCAAAACCTTTAATCCCTTTATTCCTTGCGATGCCGATGCCAGCGGCATACCTGTTGCGGTTATCCGTTATGTGGTAACCAATAAAACTAATAAGCCCATGCAGGTGGCCGTTGCAGGCTCGATGGATAACTTTATTGGCATGGATGGCTATAAACTCGATTTTAATAATTTCGACCGGTCGCTGAACCCGGTGGGTACCAAAAACAACCGGAATGTTTACAGGGCTACGAAGGATCTGGCCGGTATTTATATGACTTCGGATAGCGTGGATCATGATGCATCAACCTGGGGCACCATCGCATTAACAACAAGCGAAGTATCCAAGGGATACCAGATATCTTATCGTACACAATTCAATCCCAAAGGCTGGAACTCGAACATGACCGATATGTGGGATGATTTTTCGGACGATGGCGTATTTCAAAACAAAACATTTGATCAAAAAGTAAATGATCCGCGGGCGGCATTGTCGGTAAAACTGACGCTGGGCCCTAACGAAACCAGGGAAGTGCAGTTTTTGCTGACCTGGGATTTTCCCAACCGGAAGGATTGGGATGATAAACAAACCATCGGCAATTATTATTCAACCAAATATACCGACGCCTGGGACGTAGCCGAAAAAACGCTGCCGCGTTTACCGGCACTCGAACAAAAAACACTCGATTTTGTAAACACCTTTGTAAAAAGCTCGTACCCGGATGTGGTAAAAGAGGCGGCACTATTCAACAGCAGCACTTTGCGTTCGCAAACCACGTTTCGCGACAAGGAAGGGCGCTTTTTTGGCTGGGAAGGTGTTTTTAACACCACGGGTTCCTGCTACGGTAACTGCGAACATGTTTGGAACTATGAATATGCTTCGCCTTTTTTATTTGGCAGCCTGGCCAAAACCATGCGCCAAACCGAATTTAATTACGGTCAGTGGGACAGCGGGCTGATCAGCTTCCGGGTGTCAATACCCTTAAAAAAGGAAAGTAACTGGAAGGTAGCGGCAGCCGACGGACAAATGGGCACCATCATGAAAACCTATCGGGAGTGGCAGCTTAGCGGAGATGATGATTTTTTAAAAGCAACTTATCCTGGTGTAAAAAAGGCGTTATCGTTTGCCTGGATTCCCGGCGGATGGGACGCCAATAAGGATGGCGTGATGGAAGGCTGCCAGCACAACACCATGGATATTGAGTATTACGGGCCCAATCCCGAAATTGAATTTTGGTACCTTGGCGCATTAAAGGCCGCTGCTGCCATGGCAAGGCGGTTAAAGGACACGCAATTTGAAAATACCTGCAATACGCTATTCGAAAGTGGCGGTAAGTGGACGGATGCTAACCTGTTCAACGGCGAATATTACATCCAGAAGATCACCCCGGTAAAAACCATAGCGCCGGGCTTATCAGCGGGCATGGGTTCAAAAAACACCGATAACCCCGATTTCCAGATAGGCGAAGGCTGCCTGGTTGATCAATTGGTAGGGCAAAATATGGCATTTGTTTGCGGACTGGGTTATTTAGCAAAACCGGAAAACATCAGGATGGCATTAAAAAGTATCGTAAAATACAATACGGCCAAATCATTTGCCGACACCTATAACAACATGCGCTCCTATGCCATGGATAACGAGGCCGGTTTACTGGTTACTGCCTATCCTGATCCATCCAAAAGGCCCGAAATACCCCTCTCCTATCACGCTGAAACCTGGACGGGCCTGGAGTACACCGCCGCTACCGGGCTTTTTTATGAGGGAATGAATGAGGCTGGCATCGAAGTAACAAAAAACGTACGCAACCGCTACGACGGTTATAAACGTAACCCTTTTAATGAAGAAGAATGCGGCAATCACTACGCCCGCGCAATGGCCAGCTGGTCGGCTATTTTGGCTTTAAGCAAATTTCATTATTCGGCATCCGAAGGCAGTTTTTCCATTACCTCCAAACCCGGTTTCTATTTTTGGTCGAACGGCTATGCCTGGGGCAGTGTGCAGGTTGATGACAGTTCGGTAGCCTTAAAAGTGGAATATGGCGATTTAAAATTGACGACATTGCATTTGGACGGAGGAAAGGATTTTAACCTGAAAAACGGCATCGTTTTAAAAGAAGGCGAAGAGAAGGCTTTTAAAATGTAATATTCTGCTGATATTGCCAGCGCATTGAGGACGCGGCACACCGGATAATTTAACCATGAAATTGAAACTATCTTTTGTTATTGCAGGATTATTTTTTGCCTGGCATGTTTCTGTAAAACCGATTGTAGCCAATGATAAAGTGCTATCTGATGTGCAAGCTGAAGCAATTCCGGCATCCGCCCAAAAACTCATAAAAAGCTACCCTGGCTTTATAACCGGCTTTGCTGACAATCACCTTATTTTTAAGGATGGAAGCAAAATGCTTTGGGACGATGGCGTCAAAAATAAATCAACCAATGCTACGTTAGAGAAGCCGGACCTTAAAGATATGTTCATCCAGAAATATACAACCGGTACCTTGAAGCAACCGCCTGCAAAAAACTTTGATCCCGGGCGGGTGCGGAATGAAGCCTTTTTTATGAAGATGTACGGCGCTACCGAAAAAGAAGTCCAAAAAAACCTGACAGATATTACCTGGTGCCCAAAACTTATCGGTCAAAAAATAACCGTCACTAAAATAAACGGGGTTGATAAGCGGTTGATGGCCATATCGAAAGAACTGGATGAACATACGGAGTTAAAAAAGTATATCACCAACATTGGGGGCACTTTTACCTGGCGCAACATCAGCGGCACCAGCAGGCATAGCATGCACAGCTTCGGCATGACCATCGACATCAATACAAAATACTCTGATTACTGGCAATGGGCTTGCAAATGTAAAAATGAAGATGCCGCGGCGAAATATACCAACCGCATACCGCAACTGATCGTAGATATATTTGAACGGAACGGATTTATATGGGGTGGTAAGTGGTATCATTTTGACACCATGCATTTTGAGTACCGTCCCGAGTTGATTGATTAGTGAAACAAAGAGTTACGAAGTTTTACGCTAAGACTTACGAAGTTTCTAAAACTTCGTAAGTCTGATAAACCCAAACCAAATGAAAAATATCCTGCTCATCGCCTTTACCCTATTATTCGCAACCACACCTCCTGCTGACACCGTTTTAACTCGTTTTAAACTTCCGGAGGGCTATACCCACGTAAAAGCGCCGGCAGGGAGTTTTGCCGAATACCTGCAAAGCCTGCCGCTTAAACCAGCCGGAACGCATACCCAAACTTATAAAGGCGCCATCGCCGCAACCGATGTTTTTACGGCTGCAGTGGTGGATATGAGCGTTGGCAGCGAAGACTTACAGCAATGCGCCGATGCAGTGATGCGGCTTCGCGGCGAATATTTATATCATCAAAAAAGATTTAATGAAATTGCCTTCCATTTTGAAAGCGGCTTTAAATGCGATTATGTTCATTATGCTGATGGCTACCGTTACCGTAATGACCATTGGGTGCTGAAAGCCCAAAAAGACTATGGGTACGCTACGTTTATGAGTTACATGCAACTGGTTTTTGCCTATGCCGGCACCCTGTCGCTCGATAAGGAAATGCACAAAGTGCAAAATCCGGACGAACTGAAAGCCGGTGATGTTTTTATAAAAGGCGGTTCGCCGGGGCACTGTTTTATTGTAATGGATGTTGCCGAAAACAACCAGCATAAAAAGCTGTTCCTTTTGGCGCAAAGCTTTATGCCTGCTCAAAATATACAGGTGCTTCAATGGCAATCGCCATGGTTTAGTATGGATACGCCCAGCCAGATCTGGTACGGCGAACTCATCAATAAAACATATTTAAAACGGTTTGACTGATTATCGATAAAAACTAGCCGGATAATTGCAGTGGTTGTTACTGCCGAGAGGCGGCGATTAACTTATCCGCTTTTTTTCCGTAAACTTCCGGCGAAAAAACTATCTTAGGGATTAATTTATAATTAGCGCTGTTTTGTCACAAAAGTCACTGCAAAATTACATACCGGCATTAACAGGGGTTCGCGCCATGGCAGCCTACCTGGTATTTATATCCCACTTTGCCGACAATTTTGATGAAAATTTTCCACACATTCTCAAAAGGTTCTTTGGCGAGTTTCATATCGGTGTAAGTATTTTCTTTGTTTTATCAGGCTTCCTCATCACCTTTCGTTATTACAACAATTTCCATTTAACAACCGAGTGGTTTAAGCAATATCTTAAAAACAGGGTGGCCCGCATCTACCCTATGTATGCCTTGCTTACAACAGCCGCTTTTGCCTGGTATTTTTTTACCGGGGATCCAAGCATTACCAAAGGCAGCGGCAATCCGGTGGCCTTATTCCTGTTAAACATCACTTTTTTACGCGGCTTTTTTTACCAGTTTTGGGATACAGGCATAGCACAGGGATGGAGTTTAACGGTGGAAGAATGCTTTTACTTCTCGGCCCCTATCATCTTTTTAATCGCCAAAAAATACAATAAATTTTATATCCAGCCGGCTATTATAACCACGTTTGCCATTTTAATGGTGCTCACTTTCAGCCATGTGGACTTCCATGGCTTTTTTGGCAACTTTCCGTTTGTAATGGTATTTACCTTTTTTGGCCGCTGTTTCGAGTTTTTTGTTGGTGTGCAACTGGCCAGGTATGTGCTCAAAAACGGCTTCAGCCGTACCGGTAAATTTAACTTTACCTATACCAGTTTCCTGCTGATATTTGTTTGTGTTTTTGTGATGGCTTTGCAGCCGATCCCCAAGGGCTGGAATGCAGGGGTAGAAAGCCCGATAGGTATTATCACCAATAATTACGTACTCTGCATAGCCGTAGCGCTGTTTTTCTATGGCATCCTTACGGAAACTACGCTATTCAAAAAATTTCTCGCTTTACCTTTTATCGAACTGCTGGGAAAAAGCTCCTACATCTTCTACCTCATTCACTTAGGATGGTTTTCAACCCTCCTCCGCAATAGCATCAATCATTTAAACGACTATGTGTTTAGCCTGTACGATAAATGGAATGTCGAATGGCATTCGCCTTTTGAATACGACTGGTTAAACCTTATTTACCTTTTTATCGTATTAAACGCCGTTTCGGTAACGCTTTTCAAGCTTATCGAAGAACCGTTGAATCATTACATCCGCAAATCCGACTTTTTGGTTAAGTACAAACCAAGGCCAAAAGGGATTGTGGAGTAAACGATCAGCCGGATCACACGAATTTAATACTGATGAAAAAACTGCGTTTGTTTGCGTTTGCAATACTCCTGCTTGTTGGTTTTATCCGGCCGTATGCGGTATACGCCGGCTTCCCCATCGGTAAATACCGCGACCTGGTAGTTCCCTCATTTAATTATTATTCCCAAACCAACCACTATGATGTTTATGGCAATTATGTAAAGGGCTTGCCCGGTGCAAGATATACCTCCATGTCGGCCAATCTTTACCTCGGGTACGGCATCAGCCGCCGGTTAGATTTGATTGTAAGCGTACCTTATTTATACCAGGTAAACACCATCAGCGCGGGTAAATCCATCATAAGCCAGGGCGCCGGCGATATGGTTGCCGGGCTAAGTTATAACCTGGTAAATTATAGCTTCAAGCGTTTCCTGTCGGTACAGGTCTCGGGTGTTGTACCGCTTTATACAGCGGTCAGCGGTACTTCAGCACTTGGTTTGGGCGATTATGGCACCGAAGTAAAACTCATGTTTTGCGGCACCCTGCCCGATTTTATAGCTGACAAAGGCTATTTTAATACCGAAGCGGCATACCGCCGATATTTCAACTTCCAGGGGCCCGACCAGGTAAGCTTCCTGGCTACCGTAGGCTACCCCATCAGCTGGCATAACCAGGTTAGTTTTGATATTTCGGTAATGCGCTCCTTCAGTCCAAACAAATCTTTTAACATCAATTATAACGCCGAGCGGGATTATGCTTTTGTTAAGCCTCAGCTAAATCTCGGTCACACCTTTACACGCCGGTTCTCCATGTTTGTGGGCGGTTATTACGTGCCCTACGGCATAAATACCGGCCTGGGCTATGGCGGATCCATTGTCGCAATTATAAAATTATAGTTATGAAAAAGTTTAGCTTGTTACTATGTTTTACCATCCTGCTGATTGCAGGTAATATGCTCAAAGCGAACGCCCAGGAGCAGGAAACTGCCGAAACGGGTGATATTATTTTGAAACCGACGCCTAAAAACGAAAACGCCCTATTCAAAAAAAATGAGGAGATCGTATACAATCTCCGGATACAAAACAATACCAATCAGTATAAAGAAGGCAAAATATCGTACCTGCTAACTACCGACGATGGTAAAAAAGTGCGGCTCGATTCTGTTCACCTGGCCATTCGCGGAGGGGCAACCAAAGAGATAGCTGTTAAGTTATTACCCAAACCATCAGGGTTTTACCATCTTAATTTTATGGTAAACACCGGCGATTATGACGATACCGTCAGAAAAGTTTTTGGTGTTGATCCGCAGGAAATCCGCTCGCAGCTGCATAAACCGACAGATTTTGAGGCTTTCTGGAAACAATCGCGTGAGCAACTGGAAAAAGTTGCACCCAAATACCGCTGCCTGGAACGTAAGGACCTATCAACCGACAGAAAAAAGGTTTATGCCGTTGAAATGCACTCATACGGCGACCTGGTGATCCGTGGCTGGCTGGTTGTGCCCCGCGATGGCAGCAAGTTCCCGGTGCATTATCGTGTACCGGGCTATGTGGTTGCCCTAAACCCAAACATGGATAATGACGACTTTATAGCCTTTGACCTGAATGTTCGCGGAAACGGCAACAGCAAGGATGTTATCAGCATAGGCACCGATAACTATTGCCTGGTGAATGTAGAGAATAAAGACAAATACATATACCGGGGTGTTTATATGGATTGTATCCGGGGCCTCGACTTTTTGTGCTCGCATGAGAGCCTGGGCATTGATACCTCGAAGATTTTTGTGGAAGGCGGCAGCCAGGGCGGTGCGCTGGCACTGATAACCGCTGCACTGGATAAACGGGTTAAACTGCTAACCATGCAGGTGCCGCTGTTTGCCGATATTCACGACAATATGAACATCTCCTCCTCATACCAAAAACAGGTTTTTCCCTTTAAAGTATTCAGAAGATATAATGATATGCACCCCAACTTTACCTGGGACAAATTCTTCAGCACGTTTGACTATTACGATCCGCAAAATTTTGCCCCGATGGTAAAATGCCCTGTTCTGATGGGTATCGGTTTGCTTGATCAATTTTGCCCGCCACGCTGCAGCATGGCTTTGTTTAACCACATCAGCAGCAACAGTAAAGAGTATGTGTGTGTAGCAAACTCCACACATGAGGTTGATTTGAATTACTTTATGTTCCAAAACCTGTGGTTGCGGGAAAAATTCAGGATACCTTAGGGAAAGGTGAGACAGGTTATAAAGCTATTGTGAACAAATCACGCCATAAATTCATAAAAAATTAACTAAAAAGAACCGGGATTCAGCTATATTCGTTATTGCCAAATAATGATTTGTAAATTTCGGCACGGAAATAGCCATAAGGAATTGTTAAACATAACTTGTCGGGGGAATTTGGCAGTTTAAAAAACTGCGCCTCTGTACTAAAAGTTTTTCTAATGGCTTAATAAAAGTTAATATGATAAATGCTTTTACAAAAAATATCGTTTTAGTTTGCTGCCTGTTTGCCTTAAGCGGCCTGCAACAGGTTTTTGCGCAAGACGAGAAGAATGGCGAAGTAACCACAGTTTTAACGCCGCATAGCAGCGACGGTATTTTTAGCTCGACGGCATCTTTTACATTTGCTGTGAACAATACCTATAAAAATGCTGAGTCGGGTAAAATATCATACCTGGTAACCACTGAGGCGAACAAAAAAGTACGGGCCGATTCGATAAGGGTAAAGATTGCCGGCAATGGATCGGGCCGGTATGATTTTGAGATTCCCGGCTTAAAACCTGGTTTTTATAAAATAAACTTCATGATCAACGTAGCTGATTATGATGATACTACCCGCAAAGCATTTGGCATCCGGCCAACCGAGATCCTATCCACACATGGCAAGCCTGCAGATTTCGAATCGTTTTGGCACCAGGCAAAACTCGAACTGGACAAAATAAAACCCGAATACAAGATTACTGAGCTACCCGATTCGGCTAAAGACAACCGCAGGGTGTTTAAGGTAGAAATGAAATCGCTTGATGGTTTGGTTATCCGCGGGTTTTTAACGGAGCCCGTCACCAAAAATAAAAACAAAAAATTTGCAGTGTTACTGGGTCTTCCCGGCTACCAGGTTACCCTGGGCCCTATGTTTGGCACCGACCCTGATATAGCTATCTTCACCATCAACATCAGGGGATCGGGTTATAGCCGCGATGTTATTAACGTTAGGCGCGAAAGCTACATAGTATTAAACCTGGAAGATAAAAACAGGTATATATTGCGCGGCGCCGTAATGGATTGTGTGCGCGCGGTTGATTTTATTTGCAGCCGGCCCGAATTGAGGCACGATAACATTATAGCTGCCGGGGGTAGTTTGGGCGGATTTTTATCGGTTGCAACTTCCAGCATTGATAAACGTATAAGCTTCTGTTCGGCTGCGAATCCTATTTTAAGTGATATACGCAATTTGGTTAACGAGGTTGACTGGCCATTTATCGACATCAGGCAGTACATTAAGACACGCCCTGACCTGACGATGGAAAAAGTGCTTGATAACCTTGATTATTTTGATGCTAAGAATTTTGCCACAAACCTTGAATGCCCAACACTGATTGGCATGGGGCTGGTTGATCCGATAGCGCCACCAAATAATGTGTACACACTTTACAACGGGATACGATGTCCAAAGCACCTGATCATTTTCAGGGACCTGGGGCACGAGATAGGAAAGAGTTACAACGTGTATGAGGGCCGGTGGATGCGCGATACGTTTGCACTGTTTTAAACAATTAAAAAAATCATGAGGCTTTTAAAAACCTTTACAAAAACCGCTTTTCTGGCAATAATCTTTTTAATAACTTCCAAAAACAACAGTTTTGCCGATGGTGGCTTCCCTGTTCGGCCGGGCAGGTTATTGATATCGCCATCGGTTAGTTATTTTTTCGCCAATTCACAATGGGATTCAACAGGTGTTAAAAGGCCTTTTGCCAACGGCGGAAAATACACTTCAATAGGCGGTACTTTATATGCAGAATATGGCATCAGTCGGCGTTTTGCGGCGGTAGCCAGCCTCCCTTTTGTATATAATCAATACAGCCAAAATAATACTAAAACAGCTACTTCATCAGGTTTAACTGACCTTGAAACCGGCATCAGGTACTACCTCGCCAATATCGATTTTATTTATTACTTCTCATTGCAGGGCACCGCTATTACGCCAATGTACAACAATAACGCAAGTTTAGGTTATGGTAAAGAAGGCGGCGAATTAAAGCTGGCATTTTCAGGCTCGGCCCCTATTGGTAATTTAAGCGCTTACTTTAATGCTGCCGACGGGGTACGTCAATATTTTGGCGGCAACAACGGCCCCATACAAAACCGGTGGAATGCAACTTTCGGCTTATCGCTCGACGAAGAATTTGAAAACCAGGTATCGGCCACGCTAAGCGGCATCAACTCCTGGAGTACCGATAAATCGTTTGTATCCGCATTGCCCGAAACCAACAAAAACTTTTCGTTTATACAGGCATCACTAAGCTATGGACACTCCTTCAGTCACGAAATTTCGCTTTTCCTTACCGGCGGCGAATTTTTAACCGGAAAGAACACCGGCGTAGGCACTACTTTTTCCCTGGCATTTATTTACCGGTTGGATTATAGATAGTTGATTGAGTTGGAATAAGTTAGATTGAGTTAGAGTAAGTTAAATATCAAACCTAATGAACTTAGTCAACCAAATCTAACTTAATCAACTCAACTGAATAACTTTTCAACTGCCTTTTCCCGGAATTGGAAAATGGTTTTTACCTGCTTCGCTACTATCAAAGCATTTGCCCAGCGGCCTATAATGCCGTAAGGAATGGCATAATGTAAAACATCGGTCATCAGCACGCCGCCGTCTATTGCTTTAAAATGATGCTGGTGATGCCAAAGGGCAAATGGGCCAAAACGCTGCTCATCCACAAAATATTCCCCTTCTTTTACATGGGTAATCTCGGTCATCCAGTTCATCTTTATCCCAAACAGCGGCGAGACTTTGTAAGTGATGATCATCCCGGCATAAACTTTTTCGTCGGTATCAAATTTCGAAGTCACGATAAACTCCATGTCATCAGGCGTAATTTTTTCGAGGTTTAGGGGCGATGAGAAAAAATCCCAGGCCTGGGCTAAACTAATGGGTATGGCTTGTTCGGTTTTTAACGAATATGTTTTCATGTATAATCATCAACGATATTATCGCGCCGGCGGTTTTTATAATTCGTCTAGTCCGAGCCGCATTTCTAATAAATTCGCTTTAAAGCCGGCCTTTTTATAAGCGCGTATTGCTCCATCATTGTTGTGATAAACCTCCAGGCGCATTTCGTTGATATTGTTTTCAAGGCACCATTGCTTCAGCGCCTCCAATATTTTGTTATTCACGCCTTTGCCACGGTGCGCGGGCTTAACGTACATAAACCCTAGGTGGGCGTATCGCAAGTGTTTTTGATAATCCTTAGCTTTTCGGATATGGGCATAACCGCTGCCAATCAATTCCTCGTCCAATTGGGCAACCAATACCTCGGCATCCGCCGCAGCAATTAATTCAGCCAGGTCATAATAGTGGATCTCTCCTTCTTTCAATGTTGAATCTAAGGGTCGCTCAAAAGCGGCAATGCCCTGCTCAAATTCAAGCAGCGTTGGCAAGTCAGCTAAACTGGCCCGCCTGATTATAATTTCTTCCATACCTAAGGTTTTTAACCCGGCTGAAATTAGGAAAATATTTAGAGGATAGGAATTCAACCGGCCTTATTTTCCGGAGTTTTGGGGGGGGGGAGAGATAGCCACAGGAGGCGCATAGTCCTGCTGCAGATGCATCAGACAAAATTGTTTACTGCACTATTTTATTGGCGCAATACGAACTTGCAAACGCTTCGGGTTTGGCTTTAAACACAAAGCCCATACTCAAAATATAACCCATAGCCTCATGCAAAGCCTGGTTCGATTTAAACATCGGGTTGGTGTTAATATCGGCGTGTACTTCCAGGTCAACGTCGTAAAGGTCAAGCAGGTCGCAAAGTTTATAGGCAATATCAATTGATTTTTGCACTTCATTAAGCATGCGCTCTTTGATGCTCATTTTTTGCGAGGTACGTTCCTGGTGTATAAACATAAAGCCGCCGCGTTGTTCGCGCAAAAACACAATTACCGTAGCAAAATCGGTAACATTGCCTTTTACCTGCGAATCGGTACCTATACAAACTTTAAGTTTATTCCCCAGGTTGGTTTCCCTTTCAATGGCCTTTTCAACCTCTTCGATGATGGGCGATTGAATAATTTCGCCGCTAAATTTTCTCCAGGTCATGTCAATTATTTTAGGTGAATATAATGACCTGTTTTTCAGGTCTATAAAAATAAGCGATATACTTTCATATAAACGTGAAGTTGATGTGATTTATTTGTTAACAATTCAGTTAATATTAACAGGCAGCCGATGGGCAGATTGTAAGCACTCACCGGGATGAGGTTAATCTTGTGGATGACCTGTAACGGTCCCTTCTTTTCATTTTGCTTTTCTCGGTTTATGTTTACTACTTTTATCTTTCCAAAAAAATCAAACATGAAATCAATAAACCGGGTTTGGCTGGCAGCGGCCGCGTTATTGTTAGTGGCTTGCCACAACAATTCATCAAGTTCAAAACGAACTGTGTTTTTTGATAAATCGGGTATGGATACTACGGTGAATCCAGCCGATAATTTTTTCATGTATGTAAACGGCAAATGGATAAAAAACACCAAAATACCGCCATCAGAAACCGGCTGGGGTGGCATGTACACCATGACCGTCGACAATAAAAAGCAACTGCATGATATTTTGGATGAAGTTTCAAAACAAACCAACGAAAAAGGCAGCAAGGAGCAAAAGGTTGGCGATCTGTACCTGAGCGGCATGGATACCACAGCCATGGACAAATTGGGATACGAACCTGTAAAACCCTTGCTGGCAAAAATAAGCGCCGTTAAAAACTACAAGGAGTTGGTTAACGTGTCAGCCGATACGTTTAATGATGGCGATGGGTTTTTATTTGGTTTTTATGTTTCGCCCGATGATCGCAACAGCAAAATGAATGTTGCCCATTTTGATCAGACCGGTTTGGGCATGCCCGACAGGGATTATTATTTTAATACCGATTCGGCCACGGCAAAAATACGCGCGGCTTATACAGCCTATATCGCCAAACTTTTCACGCTCACAGGCTCGGATGCGGCAACGGCTAACAAAAAAGCTGCGGATATTTTAAAACTGGAAACTGCCATTGCACAATCGCATTCAACGCCGGTCGAATTGCGTGATCCGGTAAAAAACTACAACAAACTTGCTGTAACCGATTTTCAGAAGCAAATGCCTGGTATTGATCTGAAAGATGTATTTCGGCGGATGAATATAAAGGTGGATACCGTGTTGGTTGGTCAGCCTAAGTATTATGCTGCGCTGGATAATTTGCTGAAATCGCAGCCGATTGATGTTTGGAAAGACAAAATAACTTTTATGGCGCTGGATGGCGCGGCAGCAGCGCTAAGCAAAGATTTCAGGGATGCGCATTTTGATTTTTACAACAAAGCATTGTACGGGCAAAAAGTGGCGCAACCACGCTGGCGCGAAATGGTATCGACCATTGACAACGGACTGGGTGAATTGCTGGGACAGATATACGTTGCCAAATACTTCCCGCCGGATGCTAAAACCCGTATGGCCGAGATGGTTGCCAATTTGAAAGCGGTTTATAAATCGCGCATCGAAAAGCTGGACTGGATGAGCGCGCCCACCAAACAAAAAGCGCTTGAAAAACTGGCGGCCTTCACTGTAAAAATTGGCTACCCCGATAAATGGAAAAAATACGACGATGTGGAGATCAGTAAGGATGCCTTTTATCAAAATATGCAATCTATTGCAAAGCACAATTATAATGATGGCCTGCGGAAGTTGGGCAAACCGGTTGATAAATCGGAATGGCAGATGACGCCTTCCACAGTTGATGCTTATAATAACCCTACCAACAACGAGATCGTTTTCCCGGCGGGGATATTGCAATTTCCGTTTTTTGATAAGGATGCCGACGATGCTATTAACTATGGCGCCATAGGTGTAGTTATCGGTCACGAAATGACACATGGTTTTGACGACCAGGGGCGGCAGTATGATAAAGATGGCAATCTTAAGGACTGGTGGACTGCCGATGACGCCGCTAAATTTAAACAACGCGTGCAGGTATTAATTAACCAGTACGACGGCTATACAGTATTAAACGGCATCCACGTTAAAGGCGCATTAACACAGGGTGAAAACCTGGCCGATAATGGCGGGATGCAAATTGCCTACGAGGCGTTTAAAAGAACAGAACAAGGCAAAGGCGATACCAAAATTGACGGTTTTACGCCCGATCAGCGGTTCTTCCTGTCGCTTGCGCAATTATGGCGGATGAAGATCAGCGACGAAGCTACTCGTTTAAATATAAACACCAACCCGCATTCGCCGGCTATGTACCGCACCAACGGGCCAATGTCAAACATGACTTCGTTTTATAAAGCGTTTAATGTAAAGCCTGAAAATAAAATGTACCGGGCAGATACGGCGAGGGTGAAGGTTTGGTAGGCCCATCCATCGATGTCATTTCGATCCGCTGAAAGCGGAGAGAAAACTTATACGTCACTACACAACCGTTATTGCAAGTCTGTCTTGCATGCGTAAAAGCATGTTGTTAAAGTTTTCTCCCTTCAGTCGAAATGACATTTTTTTATTTCAAAAAATCCACCTTTTTCACCACATCAAAACCAAAATAGCCGCGGTTAACCGCTACTTTCAGGTCGTGGAATTCGTAAACGGTGGAATTGTCATAAGGACATTGAAAATCTTTGACCAGGTTTTTATATTTTACTAAAACGTAAGGAACTGTGCTGGTTTTGTATTTATTAAATCCGCGGGCAATAATGGGTAGTTTTTGGGTAGATACTTTACTATTATCAACGTCATAAAAATTAACCGCCATAAATGCGTAAAGCAATATTCCGCCCAGGCCGGCTACGTTACCAATGGTCAGGATAAAACATTTGGCAATAACATACCTTGGCCGCTCACGAAATAGCGTTTTCAACACCAGGGGCGATAAAACCAGGGCCGGCACAACATAAATTAAAACTGGTATATACCACGGAATAAAAGTTGCTTCGTACAGGTTTATCGAAAAGCCAGCGAGTATCAACCCCGCCCAAAAACTAAAGAACAGGATAACACCAAGCGTATTATTTACCGGTTTTTTGTAGCTCCTGAGTGATTGCATGGTATTAGGTTTATGCTGTTTCGATAGGGTCTAAAGCAAGATTTACGAAGTTTTAAAAACTTCGTAAATCTAACAAAGGATGAAACGCCTAAAGGCATCAATCCTCTACACCGTCAACTTCTTATACTTTATCCTTTTCGGTGCAATATCGCCTAAACGTTTCTTTCGGTTTTCTTCGTAATCGCTATAGTTGCCTTCGAAAAAGTAAACCTGGCTATTACCTTCAAAGGCGAGGATGTGGGTACATATCCTGTCCAAAAACCAACGGTCGTGACTAATCACTACAGCGCATCCGCCAAAGTTTTCCAGGGCCTCTTCCAGCGCACGCAGGGTGTTTACGTCAATATCATTGGTTGGCTCATCCAGCAGCAGCACATTCGATCCTTTTTTAAGGGTGATGGACAGGTGCACACGGTTGCGTTCTCCACCTGATAATACCCCAACCTTTTTTTGCTGATCGGCGCCGTTAAAGTTGAAGCGGGATACATACGCTCTTGAGTTGATGGGCCTGTTGCCAACCATTATCGTTTCCAGTCCGCCGGTTACATTTTCCCAAACCGATTTGTTAGGGTCAAGGTCATCATGCATCTGGTCTACATACCCCAGGTGAACGGTTTCACCCACGCGGAAGGTGCCTGCATCAGGCTGGTCCTGCCCGGTTATCAGGCGGAATAGCGTTGTTTTACCGGCGCCATTCGGCCCAATAATACCAACAATACCTGCAGGTGGCAACGAAAAGTTAAGGTTATCAAACAAAAGCTTTTCGCCATAAGATTTACTTACCCCATTAGCCTCAATCACCACATTACCCAAACGCGGGCCGGGCGGAATAAACAACTCCAGTTTTTCTTCCCTGTCCTTTGTTTCTTCTGATGCTAATTTATCATAGTTGGATAAACGCGCTTTTGATTTGGCGTGGCGGCCCTTCGGTCCCATCCTAACCCACTCCAGCTCGCGCTCCAGTGTTTTCTGACGCTTGCTTTCGGTTTTGTCTTCCTGCGCCAGGCGTTTGGCTTTTTGGTCAAGCCACGATGAGTAATTGCCTTTCCACGGGATGCCTTCTCCCCTGTCAAGTTCCAGTATCCAGCCGGCAACATTATCCAAAAAGTAACGGTCGTGCGTTACGGCTATAACGGTGCCTTTGTATTGTTTAAGGTGTTGTTCCAGCCAGTCGATTGACTCCGCATCCAGGTGGTTGGTAGGCTCGTCCAGCAATAAAACATCCGGCTCCTGCAATAACAAACGGCATAAAGCCACGCGACGGCGTTCACCGCCCGAAAGCACCGATATTTTGGTATCCGGATCAGGGCAACGCAGGGCATCCATCGCCCGCTCCAGCTTTACATCAAGCTCCCAGGCATTCACGGCATCAATCTTATCCTGCAGTTCGCCCTGGCGGTTCATCAACTTATCCATTTTATCGGCATCGCTGTAATATTCTTCCAGGCCAAATTTTTCGTTGATCTCTTCGTATTCTTTTAATAGTGCTGTCGTTTCGGAAACGCCTTCTTCCACAACTTCCTTTACAGTTTTATTGGGGTCAAGCTCCGGCTCCTGGCTCAGGTAGCCAACGGTATATCCGGGCGAAAAAACCACTTCGCCTATGTTTGTTTTATCGATGCCAGCTATAATTTTTAACAGCGACGACTTACCGGAGCCGTTTAAACCGATAACCCCAATTTTAGCCCCGTAAAAAAAGGATAGGTAAATATTTTTTAAAACCGTTTTCTGCGGTGGGTAAACCTTACTGACACCCGCCATTGAAAAAATTATCTTCTCGTCTGCCATAGATATAGTTAGTGAGTTATTGAATTTTGATTTATTGATTATTGAATTAGCAGAACCCGCTAAATACAGGCACAAATATGGGTGAAAATTGACGGAATACCTATATCAAAATAGATTATTGGATTTAAGCGTGTTGAGGTTGAATTAGAGAAATCGGGGCATCTAACTCCTATTTTTTTACTACGGGTACCAGGAGTATGCATTGCGCGAGCGTTCCGGTGTTCCATTTTTTTTCATGCGGAACACCCCGGAACATTACGAAACACGCTCATTATCAGCCGTTCCACACTTTTACAAATTACCACATTTGCATAAATTACTGAAATTCAGCATGTTTCAAATTTACCTTTTTTGACGCCTGTTAATTAAATTACTGATTATCAATATTTTAATGTTTTACAATTTCTAATGTGTAAACCTAATTCAGGACGAAACACTGATAAAAATTGTAAAATATCTTTGTTTTATTTTGATTTTGAGTATTTTTATAAAGTCCGTTGGAAATGCTGAAAAAGGAGGGCCCTGCCATTCGAAAGGCTACTTTTTAGCCGGATTTGATACGGCATCGTAATATTTGTCATTGATCAGAAAGCTTTTTATCCCGGTCAATCAGCCTCCTTTCGTTTATAAAATTAAAGGCGACACCATCATCATCCGGTATGATGGCTTTACCTGGAGTTTTGCATATAAATTTAAAGGAAACGATATCCTGGAGATGAGCGACGACGGCAGGACAGATTTGTTTTACCGCAAAAAATAATTCGGGGCAATATGCCTGAAATTGTGATCTAAACCAGCGGGGTATTTTATGGTGTTACCCGTATTGTACACAGTGGGCAATATCATCGGCACCCATAAAAAAACAGGGCGCCGGGAAACCCTGATTAATCTTTTGCCGTAAATAAGTTATACACAAATTTAACGTTACTGTAACATTCATTAATGCCGTATTGTCATACAATTGACTAATTTGTCCGGTATTGTCATATTAAGGGTTATCCGTACGTACCTTTAATTAAACTATTTGTTGTTTTTTCTATCAAAAATATATTATTCAATGATTTTTTTGTGAAAATCGTTGCAATTGTGGGTTTTTATTATAAAATTGCTAAAAATTATTTGAGTTTATTGCCGGGTATATCATCTAAATGTCTGCTTTATAATAAACTTAAAAAGTTGGCAATAATATTGTTGATAAGTGTAAAAGAATCTCGTCCGTTGTATTGAAACAAATTAATACATTAGGGCGTTCATAAATCGGAAGGATATATATGGAAGCTAAATTTTCGCCGCGGGTAAAGGACGTTATACAGTATAGCAGAGAGGAGGCCCTGCGCCTTGGGCATGACTATATTGGCACTGAGCACCTTTTATTGGGACTGATCAGGGACGGGGACGGCGTAGCAATTAAACTCTTAAAAGAATTGGCTGTTGATACAGCAAAACTAAGGCGCTCGGTTGAGGATGCCGTAAAAGGCACTATTGGCACCAATGTGCACATCGGAAGCATCCCCTTAACCAAACAAGCCGAAAAAGTATTAAAGATAACCTACCTGGAGGCAAAAATTTTCAAAAGCGATGTGATAGGTACCGAACATCTGTTACTATCCATCCTTCGCGATGAAGATAACATAGCTTCGCAGATACTAATGCAATTTCACGTGAATTACGAAATATTTAAAAGCGAAGTAGAATCGCATAAAAACGATGTTACCGACGAAATGCCCGGATCACCCACCGGCGGCGATGATGACTTTAAAGAAGAAGAAGCATTTAGCCAGCCCAAAAAGGTATCAGACATTAAATCAAAAACCCCGGTACTCGACAACTTTGGCCGCGATTTAACCAAAGCCGCCGAAGATGGCAGGCTTGACCCGATTGTCGGCCGCGAAAAAGAAATTGAACGCGTATCGCAGATCCTTTCGCGCCGTAAAAAGAACAACCCTATTTTAATAGGCGAACCCGGTGTGGGTAAATCAGCCATTGCAGAAGGTTTGGCCTTACGCATAGTGCAGCGCAAAGTTTCGCGCGTGTTGTTTAACAAACGTGTAGTAACGCTTGATTTAGCTTCGCTGGTGGCCGGCACCAAATACCGCGGTCAGTTTGAGGAGCGCATGAAAGCGGTAATGAACGAACTGGAAAAATCACCCGACGTTATTTTATTTATCGACGAAATACATACTATAGTTGGCGCCGGCGGCGCTTCAGGCTCGCTGGATGCTTCAAATATGTTTAAACCCGCCCTTGCACGTGGCGAAATACAATGCATTGGCGCAACAACTTTAGATGAATACCGCCAGTATATTGAAAAGGATGGCGCTCTGGACCGTCGTTTCCAAAAAGTAATGGTTGAACCGGCTACGCCTGATGAAACCATTGAGATACTTAATCGCATTAAAGAAAAATACGAAGAACACCACGGCGTTACATATACGCCGGAGGCAATTAACGCCTGCGTTGCTTTAACGACAAGATACATCACCGACCGCTTTTTGCCCGACAAGGCAATTGATGCGCTGGATGAATCAGGATCGCGCGTTCACTTAACCAATATCCACGTGCCGCAAAACATCCTGGATATTGAGCAAAAGATTGAGCAGATCAAGATAGAAAAGAATAAAGTGGTGCGGAGCCAGAAATACGAAGAGGCCGCCAAACTACGCGATACTGAAAAACATTTGCTGGAAGAATTGGAACAGGCTAAAGCCATTTGGGAAGCCGAAACCAAATCAAAACGTTATACCGTAACCGAAGATAATGTTGCCGAAGTAGTAAGCATGATGACCGGTATCCCGGTTCAGCGTGTGGGCCAGGCCGACAGCCACAAGCTGTTAAACATGGCTGATACGGTTGGCAGCAAAGTAATTGGACAGGATGACGCCATCAAGAAATTAACCCGCGCAATCCAAAGGACCCGTGCCGGCTTAAAAGATCCTAAAAAGCCAATTGGCTCGTTTATATTCCTGGGCCCTACCGGCGTTGGTAAAACCGAGCTGGCAAAAGAGCTTTCGCGGTTTATGTTTGATACCGAGGATGCACTGATCCAGATAGACATGAGCGAGTACATGGAAAAATTCGCTGTATCGCGTTTAGTGGGTGCGCCTCCGGGCTATGTTGGCTACGAAGAAGGCGGACAGCTTACCGAAAAAGTACGCCGTAAACCTTATGCCGTAGTATTGCTTGATGAGATTGAAAAAGCACACCCTGATGTATTTAACATCCTGTTGCAGGTGCTTGATGAAGGACAACTTACCGACTCACTCGGTCGTAAGGTTGATTTCCGGAATACCATCATCATCATGACATCAAACATCGGCGCACGCCAGTTGAAAGACTTTGGCCAGGGTGTAGGTTTTACCACCAACGCCAAAACAGTACAGGCCGACTCACATTCAAGAGGCGTGATAGAAAATGCATTAAAACGCGCTTTTGCGCCTGAGTTTTTGAACCGTATTGATGACGTGATTGTGTTTAACTCACTCGGAAAAGACGAGATCTTCAGAATTATCGATATCGAACTGGCTTATCTGTTCAGCAGGGTTAACCAGTTGGGCTTTAAAATTGAGCTTACTTTAGGTGCAAAAGAGTTTATTGCCGATAAAGGTTACGATAGCCAGTTTGGTGCCCGTCCGTTAAAACGTGCCATCCAAAAATACCTGGAAGACCCGATTGCCGAAGAAATACTGAAAGGTGAACTTGGCGAAGGCGATACCATGGAAATTGACTACGACAAAGAAAGCAACGAAATAAAAATTGTTGCCAGGCATAAAGGCGAAAGCGAAACAAAAAAGCCTGAAGAAGAAGAGCAGAAGTAATTGATCCATTTTAAATAATGAGCCCTCAGCAATAGCTGAGGGCTTTTTTATGCCTTTGTTTTAGGAATTTTGCGATTTCTGCTGTCCAAAGCTTTATTTGCCAATGGACGGAGTACCGGCCGCAACTTGAACTTTAATGTGGCTGAATTTATAACCCACATTTCCGTTCCTATCAGTACCTTCAATAATTAAGGTGTAGTTTGACGGTTTATCCCCCGCATAAAACCAAACACTGGCCTCGCCTTTTGCATTGGTACTTACGTTGGGCTCCCAATCAATGGTGGAACGCAAATCCGGCAAACTGTTTACTGCGGCTTTTATCGTATACTTGGGTTTATAGAACTGGGCAGGAATACTAACAGGCAAAGGTTTGTACAGATATATTCCTGGGGTATTAGCTATTAACGGCCCGTGGCCGGAGCGGGTGGAGATCTCAACAAAAACATAACCGTCCATATTAACATTAAGGCGGGCTGCGTAGTACATGGCAAACTTTGCCGTGGACATTACTTCCACACCTTTTATGTCCTCGGCGGTATACTCCTGCAGGTAATTCTTAAAAGTCAGAAAATCTAGCGATTCATAAACATCGCTTAAATATACACCATCCACAAAAACTAGTACCGCCTTAAAATTAATATAGTACCAATGCGGCCTATGTACGGGAAACTTTTCGGCAAACCCTTTTATATTTTCTTCCAGTAATGTCAAAAGGTTTTTCTTTCCCGCTTTTTCCATGTCCTTTTCATCCAATACCTGGTCGGCCTCACCCGGCCCGTTAAGGTTTTGTGAGCCTTTAATTATTTTTTTTGCGCGGATATTTACTTCTTTTAACAGGTGTCCGGTAGCTTTATAGTACTCCAGTTGATGTTTCAGCTCAGCTTTTTTGGAATAGCTTACCAGTGTCGAATCGCTGTTAATGTACCAGGGCGCAGGCAAAACACTGTTTTTAGCTGCAAAATCCGGTGGGCTTATTTCATCTACTTTTATGCCTATGTTGAAAGCCCTGCCGGCTTTATTTACCGCTTTAATAAAAAAAACAGGGGTATCCACTTTTGGGAAACGGTCGAAAACGAAATTGCCGTTTTTATCGGTAGTAGTATCCATCAAAATACCGGGCGATTTCGAAAACAGCAGCACATGGGTACCTTTAATAGCGCCATTAAATACGTTGCTCACCCTGCCGGTAACCTTAAAATCCTTTTCGGGCTTATATGCCATCACCGGTGGGTTAAATACCTTATTCCAGTCGTACCCAATCCATCCCTGGGTCAATAAAAGATTATCCAGCGCCTGTGTCGCTTCCGGTGTTTTTGAGAGATAATAGCCCGGCTGCTCCACATATCCTTTTAAATCCGATGTGAGCAGCATCCGGCTCAGGATGTTTTCGCTGTTGGCTGTATCGGTTTTTATCAAAGTATTATCTGTAACTGCCATCGAAAAATTGCCGGTCACGGGCTTCCCGGCGTTATCGGTAACTTTTATTTTTAAGGCCACGCTGTCACCGCTTAAAAAGCTTTCCTTGTTGCCCTCAACCCGGATGCTGATATCGCTGCGGTTTATAAATACCAGCCGTTCGTTTAAAGGCTGATGTTTGGCGGTCATCAGCGTAAAATGTGTTATCCCCGCAGGGAAAAGCGCTTTTGCCATTTTCCTGTCCACAAAATGGCCGTCGCGAAAAGTTACTACTGCGGCGTAGCATACTATGCCCCTGGCTTTACCTATCAAAAAATAGCTGTCAGGCTGCTGCATTAAGTCGGGTGTGGCTTTTACCGATACCTGGAGCGAGTCGCTCAGGGGATCATTTATCACCTGCAAAACTGTCCCGGAACTTTTTACCACCGGCAAGGGGTATTGTTTAACTATTCCACCCGGCAATTTAACTTTTGCGGTGTAGCTCTCCCCTGCTTTCAAATCCAAATTAAAGCTTCCCATGCCATTGTGCAGGGATTTAAATTCTGCTACCGGTTTTCGATCCATCCCTGTAATTTCGCCGGAAACATCGGCGCCCAGGCCGTCTTCGCCTATCGCCTTAAAACCTATTTGTGCGGGCAGGCCCGCCACCAGGTTGCCGCCCTCGGGGAAAAATTGCAGGTCGGTATTTTCCGGGCGGTTTAACGAAACGGGGATAGTCGCTTTTTTATCACCGGTAACAGTTTCAGCTGTGATTATTAGGCGGCAAGCATTAGGCGGCGTCTTTATATTAAAGTCCAGCAGGCCGTTGGCATCAGTAGCGAGCGTTTGTTTATGTAAACGCTTATTCCCATCAAAAACATTTAAAAGCAATGTTTTATTGCGATTGGGAGTACCATCTACATCGTTGAAAAATAACTTAATATTTGCCGATGGAGTGTTATTGGCACTTGCTGCGCTCACCTGTTTGCTGATCAGCCAGTTTTTTTCGGCCGCACCTGTAATGTAAAAGGTTTTGCTAAAAAAGTAATCATCGCCAAAATTCCGCATCCAGTTGGTATAGGCATGCAACGTATAAGTACCGGCATTAAAGTCCGTTTCATTCAGCGTGATATTTCCCCAGCCCAGCCCATTAGCCAGCGGGATACTATAACGCTTAACTACCTTATTGCTATCATTCGCAATATCGATATACATGATCGCGCTTTTATCTGCCGGAAATAACGAAGAGGCATTAGCAAGATAGGCTTTGTACCAAATCGTGTCGCCCAATGCATAATAAGGTTTATCAAACTGCACGTACAATTTTTCGCTGGCATCAGCTATGCCAATACTATCGGAGATTGACTTTATTTTCAACAGGTTTGTTTTTAACATGGCCGGGCTCATTAGTGCGCCGGCAGACTCAGCCTGCAAATGCGACAGCTTATCACCACTTGCGGTTGGCGTATAATCAACCGGTAAAAATTCGGCAAACCTGTTTTTTCCCCAGGCGCCGGCAAACGAGGCACTGTTTGGGTCGATGACACCGCCGTTCCTGTCGAACAATACATAAGAGGCGTTAAACCTGATAATGGTTTTTGAGGTATTGTCAGCATCGTCAACATCACTCAATTTATTATTCTGCGTAAAATGACGTTTTTTATTAAAAATGATGTAAAGCGAACTATTGTTGTTCACCAGGGCAAACAAGCCTTTCTGATCGGTCAGTTTTATAATTTCCTCCTGTTTCAGGGGGATGCGTTCAAGGGTTTGTATTGTTTTTGGCAGTCCCCGTTTCAGTTCCCAATAGGCTAGGGTATCCCTGTATTTTTTGTCGTTACTTGTTTGCGATTGGTAAAAGTTAATTTTTGCTTTAATCACGCTATCAGCCGGCCGCTGCGGGTTCGGCAGGTTTGTTATTCGTAACACCCTAAACCCTTCTTCCTCTATAATATTGGCCAATCCTGCTCGTAAAAAGTGCATCATCGAGTTTTCGTAAATTTCCTTCCTCTTTTTTTCCCACCTTGCTTCGTCAGCCGGCGTCCCTTTCATCTCTTCAAAAAAAGCTGAGCCATGGAAGTGGATCTTTTCTTCCTGTTTGCCTTTATCCTCCCTTGAAAAGCTAGTGAGCAGGTATTTTATTTTATAGCCAAGTGCATTATTCTCAATCTCCAAAAAGTCGGAAGCTGATGCAGTAAGCTTTCGGGTCGAATAATCGTAAATTAAATCCAGTACTTCCGGGTTCAAAATTTTGCATTCGGCTGCCAGCGCCGATGGTCCTAACAATTCATCCTTAAACCATTGGTAATGCCTGTCCCATTCAGGGTCATTGCCAGGTTTTACTTTTATTTCTTTTAAAACAATTGTTTTGGGCGATAACTCAACGGCCGGCAATTCAAGGTCGCTGTTATCAATGGTTACCGCCTGCTCATGGGTTTCGAAACCAACAATAGATATTACCAGTTCATATTTGCCGGCTTTTATATTACCCAGCGCAAAGGTTCCGTCGTCGGCGGTTTTACAGCCAATGGTTGCATTACCCAAAAATACACTTGCATTGCCTATGGGCTTTTTATCCGCGCTATTTAAAATTCGCCCCTTTATTTGTAGTGCCGGCTCGCGATCTTTTCGTTCCAGCAAAATATTATTATCCATTTGCCTAAACGAGAGCGGTGTTTTTTGCAACATTAAATTAAGGGTTTGTTCAACGGTGCGGGTAGCCTGTGGCAGGTTAAGGTGATTAATTTCGGCAATATCGGCACTCCTGTAAAAAAATATAAAAGCCGATTGCTGTTCAATCTTTTTGACGGCCGCCTCCAGGCTTTCGTCTTTAAGGCCAATTGTCACTTTTTGTGTGCCAATGCTTTGCGCTTTCCCGGTTATGGTAAATAACAACAGGAAAACGATGGTTAGTAAACAGGTTATAGCGCGGCCGATTCGCATTCAGGTTGTAATTTAAACTTTATGATAGTTTATTTTAGTATTGCATTTTTAATTACATCCGGGCCCGTCTATAACAATGTTCCCGTTTTCTTTGGTTTGATAAGTGGCGTTGTTAAAGGCACAAATTACCTTTAATATTTTATCCAGTTTTTCTTCTTTCAGCGCCGATCCTGTAAACCGGCATTTTTTTACATTTTCGTTGGTGAAGCTGATCTTTACGTTAAAGCGTTTTTGCAATTGGGCGACGGCATCGGCAAAGGTGATATCGTTAAAATGTATATAATCTTCCTGCCAGGCTATAACCTGTTCGGCATTAACATTATTTTGGCTATGCTGATGGCTGACTTCGTTAAAACTGATCTGCTGATTCGGGGTGATAACACCCAGCCCATGGCTGCCGTTAGCAACACTTACCTTGCCCCGTGTAACGGTAACCACCACGGTGTGCAGGTGCATATCCTGTTTAATATCAAAGGCCGTTCCTAAAACCGTGGTGATCACTTTGCCTGTATGGATAATGAACGGCTTTGTAGCATCATGCTGAATATCAAAATAAGCTTCGCCCGTCAGGTAAACCTCCCTTGTTTTGCCTGCAAACACTTTGGGGTATTTTAATTGAGAAGCGGAGTTTATCCATATTTTACTGCCATCAGCAAGGGTAACCTGCGTTTTCTGGCCGGCGGGCACGTTCAGGGCGGTCAATTGTGGTGTATTAGTATTGCCCTGATTGGCCGGCCACAAATAGTAAATCATAAAAAACACCAAAATTGCGGCAGCCGCGGCAACCATGCTACGCCATATTTTGCGTTTGGGTTGCATAACCACTACCTTGGTATCTATAACGTCGGCGTCTGGTTCAATCTCCTTAAACAGGTGCGCCAGCCATTGTTCCCTGCTATTTTTATCCATCAGTTGCCATTCCCCAGCCGGGTCCTGGTAATCATTTAACCAGGTTTCCACCCGCTCAACTTCATCAGGTAACGCAGTTCCGTCCAGGTATCTGTCCAGCAATCCCGCTATATCGTTCCGGCTCATAATTTGCTTATTTGCCCATAGTCGTTTATCAGCGTAAATAGTACTATGAAAATTTTAATATTTTTTTGGAGAAGAGGGTGGATATGCCTTACAGCCACCAATAAAACAAAAGTGCCATGGCGCTGCCATAGTTTAGTGCTTTACGCAAATGCTTTAGCGCCACGGTCAATTGGTTTTTAACCGTTTGTTCTGATAGGTTTAATTTTTCGGCTATCTCCCGGTTGCTTAGCCCTTCCTCGCGACTTAACTTGTAAATCTCTTTAACCCTCGGCGGCAACTCATCAAGCGATTTTGCCACAGTTTGCAGCAGGTCCTTAAACTCCAGCTCCCTGCCGGCATTTTCAAAGAATGTATTGTTTAAGGATTGATAAACGGCAGCGTAATCCTCGCGAACAATGTTTTTGCGGATCTTATCAATAATACGGTGCCTCAGGATACCAAAAAGAAAAGATTGCAGACTGGTTGTAATGTTGAGCTGCTCCCGGCTTTCCCATAATTTGGTAAACAAGTCATGCAATATATCGCGGGCGTCATCAAGATTATACAGCTTCGACCCGGCAAAGCCGGCAAGGCTTTCGGCATAACGTTCGTAAATTGCCGCAAACGCCTTCGGATCGCTGTCTTTTAACAAGGCAACTAACCGTTCGTCGCTTAAATTGTGATAGGCAACCATTCGTTATATTATGACGCCTAAAGTAGCATTAAATAAACATAACGTCAAAACAGTAGCCCACCTATCAACAGAAAAGCCGGCGATTTGGTTATGCTATCTTCAAATTTTCAAATCAATACATTATCAAATTCGTTTTTCTACCTTATCATAAAAGCCGCCGAAATTATTCATCTTAACGCCTTCTTCTCTAAAAAAATCGCCGGGGAAACCCAGTTCAATTGCGCTGGCCTCGTTTAGTTTTTGGATATGATCGCCCGTCAGGCTAACATCGACCGTTTTTAAATTGTCCTCCAACTGACCCAGCTTTGTAGCCCCAACCACGGGTATCGATGAAACCCCTTGTTGCATCGTCCACTTTAACGCAACATTCCCGGGCGAAACACCAAGTTCTCCCGCGATGGCCATCACCACTTTGGTAATCGCTTCACTGCGCTGGCTGCGGCGATTACTTTCGGGCTTTACCCGGCCGGCTTCGCCGCGCAGGTATTTACCGGTGAGCGCACCACCACCCAGCGGCGCCCAGGGCGTAACCGTCATCCCGAAATGTTTTGCCATAGGGATCAGTTCTCTTTCGGCGGTGCGTGCCAGCAGACTGTACTCTACCTGTAAGGCTATAAACTGGCTCCAGCCCATCAGTTCGGCCAGGGTATTTCCTTTGGCCACTACCCAGGCGGGTGTGTCGCTGATGGCGGCATAGTTTACCTTGCCCTGTTTTATCAGGTCATCCAGTCCGCGCAACACTTCGTCAATAGGGGTTAAATCGTCCCAGATGTGCAGGTAAAGTACGTCGATAAAGTCAGTCTTTAATCGCCTCAAGCTTTCTTCAACACTACGCATCATGTTTTTGCGGTTATTTCCGGAAGCGTTTGGATTGGTAATATTATCCTTTAGTGAGTATTTGGTAGCCACCACAAAATAATCACGATCGTGATGATGCAGGTATTCTCCTATTATTTTTTCGCTGGTGCCCAGTTTATATATATTGGCCGTATCAATAAAATTGCCACCGGCATTGGCAAAGGCATCCATAATAGCAAAGCTGGTTTCTTTATCCGCACCCCAGCCGGCTTCGGTGCCAAAGCCCATCGATCCAAGGCATAATTCAGAAACTTTAAGGCCCGAACGGCCGAGTAATTTGTATTTCATATTGGTATAGCAAGTTTAAATAAGCTGATAATTTTTATCGTTCCAACAGGCTAATTCGTGCAATTCGCCCAATTCTTGAAAATTCGTGCCTTTATTTCAATGATGTCGTTTTCGTTTTACCAGGCCGCCCGTGGTATCGTCAATGCTTTGCTGAACGATGAACGCAGAGGGATCGATACTTAAAATTTCCTGTTTTATGCCAGGAATCTCAAGCCGGGTTGCCACGGTAAAAACAATATCGCGCGGATCGTTGATGTGGCCGTCTTTGCCATAGCCACCTTTTCCTTCGTAAACGGTAACGCCTCTTCCCCTTGCCGAAATAGCCGTCCTTATGGCCTCGCCTTTAGTTGACACCACCGTAATGCTGGTATACTGTTCGATACCGTTGATGATAAATTCAATCATTTTCGAGGCAGAAATATAAGTAAGGATGGAATACAAAGCGGACTCAACCCCTAAAAAGAACAGAGCTGTTGAAAATATTACGATGTTAAATAACAGGATAACGTCGCTTACTTTTAAAAGCTCCATCTTTTTGCTGAGTAACAGGGCCGCTATCTCGGTACCATCCAGCACAGCGCCACCCCTTATGGCCAGGCCTACGCCCGCTCCTAAAAAAACCCCACCAAAAACGGCAGTAAGCAGCTTATCATGCGTAACATCCGGGAAATTAATAAAAATCAGGCAAAGCGAAAGTCCGGCGATAGCTAAAGAACTTTTTAACGCGAAAGAAGCACCCAACTGCCGGTAACCTAAAACAATAAAAGGGATATTGATAGCGAAAATAAGTAACGAAACAGGCAACCCAATGATTTTGGCCAGCAACATGGATATACCGGTAACTCCCCCATCAATAAAACTGGAGGAAAGCAAAAAGCCTTTTATCCCCATCCCTGCAGATAAAATGCCCAATACTATCTGGATAAAGTTTTCGATATGAACACGTGCTTTCATGTTTTAATAAGGTTGTGTAATATTAACATATTGGTAGTTGTAAAGCTACATGGATTTGGCAATTCAACCTATATCAAACTGAAACAATATGAACATTCCGGTTGTACCTATTAAAAGAAACATATACTGCCATGAAAATCTTAAATATCCATAAAACCATACATCCCGGCGAACTTGTTCACCTCCTGCAGGAAAAACTTAACCCGCTGTTTAAAGAGCAGCGACAAACCGCTGTCGACTTTACGACGCAAATAAATAACGGTGTTGTTGAAATAACACAGCCGGAACTTTACGACAGCGTTTTATTTAGTATTGAGGTGAAGGGCAACGAATTGCATATAACCCGCTCGGAGCATTATGTTGATGACGTAAATTCGCTGACTATCGAATCTATCCTCAACGAATTGATCAAAGATTTAGCCGCCAATGGCGAAGTAACTTTTGTATTGGAAGGATGATTTTTGGGGCCGGAAACCGCTAAGCATTTAAGACAAATGTGTTCATCGTAATATCACTAATCAGCAATAAATTTCTTAGCTTTAAACAGAAAAATCTGTTTATGCTGCGTTATTGGTTTATTTTTATTTTTCTCATAGTTGCGTTTTTGGCGGGTGCCCAAAAGCCTGTTTTACCCAAAGCCGCCCCCGTAGGTGTTAATAGAGGCGAACCGGTAATTGTCAATAAAGATACTTTATTCAAGCTTTATACCAGCCAGGGGCCCTTTTCAGCTAAGGAGCGAGCGGCAGTTGTGGGCAAACGAATCAGCGATATTATTTCGAGGCTTGATTTTAGTGTCGATTCGTTATTATTAAAAAGCGACACCTCCGTTTCGCAGATCACCTACAAATCCGCACTGATACTCGCTGTAACTAACAAGGACGCCTCTTTTTCCGAATTAGACAGGCCGCAACTGGCAGCAAGCTACCTAAGTATTATCAAAAGGAAATCGCTTAGTACTTTCAAAAATTATAGCTTCAAAACTATAGCGATTGAGGTGGGTGAAGCTATAGCTGAAATCGCCAGTCTTTTATTGCTGATATGGGCGGTAAACCGTACCTTCAAATGGATAAACCAGAAATCGCTTAGCGCCTGGCAAGCGCGGATAACAAGGTTGAGCGAAAAAAAAGCACCCTTTGGCTATGCCGTTCACTTATTACCTGTAATTGCCAATTTACTAAAGGCTGCAAAGCTGTTTATCATCGTCTTATTAATATACCTGGCTTTGCCGGTGGTATTTTTAATATTACCCGGAACAAAATCCTTAGCAACCGAATTGCTAAGCTATATTGTAAACCCACTTAAGGGAATTTTACTATCGCTGGTACATTACATACCCAATTTACTCACCATTGTGGTAATTTATGTGTTTACCCGCTACATCATCAAACTGATAAAATTTATTGCCGGGGAAATAGAGAACGGTGATTTTGTTATAAAAAACTTTTACCCGGAGTGGGCCTTACCAACCTATAATATTATTAGGATTTTGTTATACACTTTTATGTTTGTGGTAATATTCCCTTATCTGCCCGGTTCCGATTCAAGGGTTTTCCAGGGGGTTACGTTGTTCTTTGGTGTTCTTTTTTCATTTGGCTCGTCGTCGGCTATTTCTAACGTGGTTGCCGGTATCGTGCTAACCTACATGCGTCCATTCAAAATTGGCGACCGCGTAAAAGTCGGCGAAATAATGGGCGACGTAATTGAGAAAAATTTGTTGATCACCCGCATACGAACCTCAAAAAACGAGGACATTACCGTTCCCAATGCCACAATACTGAACGGGGCAACTATAAACTACTCTTCATCATCTAAAAGTTTGGGGTTAATTTTGAATACCAACGTAACCATAGGGTACGACAAACCATGGCAGTCCGTCCACGAATTGCTTATAGAGGCAGCATTGGTAACGGAAGGGATATTGGACGAACCTAAGCCTTTTATTTTACAAACCGCGCTCAACGAATTTAACATCACCTACCAGTTAAACGCGTATACGTCGCTGCCGAATAAAATGTCGAGTTTGTATTCGGGTTTGCACAAAAATATAGTCGATAAATTTAATGCGGCCGGCATCGAGCTGCTGGCACCTCATTTTACTTCATTCAGAGACGGAAATCCTGGGGTAGTTGATTAGATGAGTGGTTGATTGGGATTAGCCAGTGTAGAGGAAAACATTCTTTCGGACTTATTCCAACTCAATCAACTCAATCAACCATTTATCCAACTGAATTTATACTCAAGCATGGGGTTTTTCATCCTGTCGGCAACCCGTAGCAGGCGCACCGGCAAAGTCATAATATAATCGCGGGCTTTTTCGCCGGTTTCGCTTAAATCAACACGGCTTTCAATTTTCCAGTCCTCAATAAGCTCCTTTAATATATCTACATAATCAATGGCCGTGTATATACCCAGGCGCTGGGCAGCGTCGGTGAAATGGCCAAAAGTCTGCCCGATTTTTAAACCTACTTCGCGTAAAAAGTGCGCGGGCATAACTATTTTTTTGCGCATCATATCCTCAAAAGCCAGCATAGCCTCGTTGGCGTCAACCTCAAATATTTTTTCAATAAAATATTTATAAGCTTTTGCATGCCTGGCTTCGTCGCCGGCAATTACGCCGCACATTTTTGACAATAAAGTATCACCATCCTTTTTAGCTTGCGAAGCCACACGACGGTGCGATATATTGGTTGCCAGTTCCTGGAACGAAGTATAAATAAAATTGCGGTAAGGATCGTGGCCGGTGCCAATATCAAAACCATCCGAAATAAGGTATTGAGTTGATACTTCCATCATGCGCATATTTACGCGGCCCGATAAGTATAAGTATTTGTTGAGCAAATCGCCGTGGCGGTTTTCTTCACCGGTCCAGTGACGGGTCCATTGCATCCAGCCACCTTCTTCGCTGTCAGATACACCTTGTACCATGGTTAACCACGATTCATAGGTGGGCAAGGCTTCCTCGGTAATAGTATCGCCAACCAAAACTGCTATCAGGTCGTAGGATAAACCCTGTGCGCTTTCCTGCAGTTCCTTAATTTCACTGAAAAACGTGTCACGGGAGGAGTCAGGTAAAAAATCAGACGGTTGCCAAATTGTATCGATGGGTTTCAAATATTCATCCTTTTTGTCAAGCATGAATTTTTCGATATGCACCATGACTTCCCTTCGCTTTTCTTCAAAAAATTTCATAACGATGTATTACCCGGCAAAGGTAACGATTTATAACAACATTAAATTTATCATTTTAGGCGGGGCTGACCTATGTACCGATACCTACCGGTTTATAATTGATGTGCGCTAATTACCTGATTTTTTTTGATATCCCGAATAAAACAACTTCAATTAATGCAATTCCCCGAAAAATCATGGGAATAATCATTCTTTGAAAGCCTCTTTCATGCAATCAGGCAGGTTTTCCAGCGAGGGGTTTCCGTTAAAGGGTGAAAAATTGCTGTTATAATCCCATAAAATACCAGGTATGTTTAACTTCTTTAATGTTTGCCGAACAGTTTTTATATACCGGCAACGGCTATCTATATCAGCATATTTATTATATACGCCATATTCGCCACATAATATGGGCACATCATATTTATTCCCCCAGTTTTTTACTATCTGCAGCTTATCCTGTACCGATTGTTCGTTGCCATCGATAGGGTATTCTTTGTAATTCTTCTCTCCATCGGTATTTTTTGCCTTTGGGTTAATAATTGGAAATTTTTCCGCACTATAAGGAAATGGCACCCCAACCGTTGATTCCTGGTCGCCTATCCATTCGGCTCCCTGGTGGGTAAATAAAAATGGTTCGTAAAAATGAAATGTGTAAATAATGTTCTCGTCGGCCAGCCGTACAAAACGGCTCAATTCATAAATGCTGTTGTAGTTTGACGCCCCGATAATCAGCGTACGGTTGTTATCAATCTTCCGGATGGCCGTTACAATATTGTATGCAGCATCTTTCCAAATCTGTGGATTCATGTGGGGCGGTTCGTTATAAAGCTCAAAAAAAAGGGCATCGGCGCTCACGTGTCTGTACCGCTTTGTAAGCGCAACCCACAGGTTAATTATCCTTTTTGTTTCCAAAAGAAAATTATTTTCATTAAAATCGCCGCCATGGTAATCTATTATCAGTTTAAACCCGTATAAGTTGCACTGTTTAACAATATTATCAATATGGGAAAATATTTGCTCATCAGGGATTTGCTGGTTCTCAAAATATTCAAATGCAACGGGGAGCCTTATACTTTTAAAACCAAGTTGTTTTAAAAGCGCGAAATCGGTGGTTTTTAAGCCGTTTTCGGTTAGAATTTCCTTATTCCAGGTTTGTTCTAACCACGAAACGCTTACACCGTTATCTAAACTTTTGGCCCTTTTAAAAGCAAGTAAACGCGCGGCCGGGGTAGTTGGATTACTTTTTGCTATATAAGGGAACATTAAAACACTTAACACAAACGCAAGCGCGCCTGGTTTAAAATTTAAGGCACATTTTTTAACAAAGCGTAAGTAAACAAGATGTTTAAATGTGCATAAGTATGTGTGATGATTTTTTATAATTTTCATTTACTTTATGCGGATTAAATTTATAGACAGGTAAAATATTATCATATTTTAAGATAAATAAGAATGTTTGTCCAAATAACAAAAGAAGAATTCGTAAAAGAAGTTTCTAAAAAAGCCTGGTATCAGACTAATAATATTATCTGGACGATAATTTTTATTTACCCCCTGTTTTCTATTGTTGATTACATATTTGCCAACGTATTCTGGGTACAGTTTCTAATTATACGCGTAATTACCGACCTTGTTATACTCGCTTTTTACAGCTTGTTCAGTCGTAAAAACTACGATTTCCGAATATTGTTGCATATTTCTCTATTTTTATTATCATTAACATCGGCATTGCTTTGTAATATAGTTGATATACAGCAATTAAATATCTATTACTTAATGTTCTCGGCTATCTTCCTGTTCTTTAACCTGCAGGTATTTTGGGAACCGTTTAATTCAGTTGTTCAAACTTTTATTGCGTTTGTGCTGCTGGCTATATTTTTCAAACTTTTTAGCCAATACAGCCTCGACCTGGTAATTAGCAACGGCGGCCAGTTCTTCTTTATTATTGCCTTGATTTCATGTTTGGTGCCCGGCGCCCGCTACAAGATAATCGAGAGGGATGTGCGGTCGCAGTTACTGATCGGCAAATCAAACGAACAACTGAAGGAACAGTACCGGGACATTAACGAAAAAAATACGATCATTGATACACAGTATGAGCAACTACGCAAACTGGATAACCAGAAAAATAGCTTTATCAATATAGCAGGCCACGACTTGAAAAACCTGATCGGCTCCATCATCATGAGTAATAACATGCTGAAAGACGAGGAGTACCGCTTAAGCCCGGATCAGCTTGAACTTATCGGGTATATATCCGAAGCATCCGAAAAAATGCAATACCTGCTTAACAAATTAATGGACGTAAAAGAGATTGAGGCGGATGAAATGAAATTCAACCTCGAGATCTTTGATATCAATACCGAAGTTACAAACGTATTTAAAGGGCTAGTTGAAACGGCCCAAATGAAAAATATTCACCTGGTTGACAATATATCCAAATCCCCTATTGTAGTTAACCTCGATCGTGTATTTGCCGGACAGGTATTTCAAAACTTGCTATCAAATGCAATAAAATTTTCGCAAACAAATAATAACATCAGGGTTGAAACCAGCCTGCAGCGCCAAAAGTTTGTTTTCGAGATAATAGACGAAGGCAGCCCTATCGGGCTTTATGAGCTGGACACGATGTTTAACAAGTTAAAAACCCTGAGCGAGGCATCGGGCCATGTGGAAAACCGGCTTGGTTTGGGGCTTTCAATAGCAAAATTAATGACCCAGGAGATGGGTGGAGAATTATCGTACCGTAGTAACGATAATGGCAACTATTTTAGAGTAGAGTTTCAAGCAATAAACTAATATCGACAACCAATGAATAAATTTTTTACCTTATTAGCCCTTGTATTTCTTTTAAGTAAGGCATCATTGGCTCAAAGTATAGTGTCCTTTAAGTCGTTAGGACATGAAGATGCTGCGATTTACGGAATGAGCGGCGCCAGTTCAGTTTATGTCAAAATATCACCTTTGGTAGAAATTGAAGGAAGTAAGCTGGTTTTATATTTCGAACCTTCGCAGGCGTTGATAAAAGAACACTCTTTTATTAACATTATCCTTAACGATAAACCTGTTTACAGCGGTCGACTAACAGCAGACTCTGTTAACAAGGTTTCCATTACGCTTACAAAGCAAAACCTATCGCCCGATCGGTTTTTGAAGATCCAGGTAAAAACGTTGCTAACCGTATCGGACGATATTTGTAAGGATTTGGATAACCCGGCTATGTGGTTAAAGGTAAAAGACTATTCATACCTGTCGCTGCTGAAAAACAAAAATGCTAATGAAAGCGATATCAATATCAGCAATTGTTTTGATACCAAAAGGGCAATTGTTTACCCTGCTGAACCAAGCCTGAACGATCTTAAAGCGGTGGCATGGGCTTATTCGAGGTTAAAGAAAAGCCAAAGCAAAAACATATTAATGTTCCAGGCCGGCCAGGTTCCTGACAGCATTCGCAACTACATTGAAGTTGGTAACATGGCGACGCTGCCTGATGATAAAAAATCATTGATAAAGGTAACCCCGCAATCTGGCGAAGGCATCCTTTACCTGGCAAAATCGACCAGCATGGCTAATGATACCATTACGCAAATGGTTAATGTAAGGGGCCAGATGGTTGCGCAAAAATCGGTTTCGCATGAAACATTGCCAACCGAAATACTGCTGGTATCGGGCGGCGATGATGCCGGTTATGATAAAGCGATAACTGCGCTGGGTAACATCAACATATTAAATTCGAGCTTTGGCGATTACCTGATCATCAACAAGGCCGAGAATACTTTATTAAAAACTATTGATGTAAACCGTTCGAGGGTAACACTTAAACAAGTTGGCGGTTCAAGCGATTTCCTTTCGGGCATTGGGTCGTTAAAAAGCGCTTACACTTTTAAAAACAGCGATTTTAACTTTACGCCTAAAGAAGTTGAAATACGTTTTATCGGCAGCTATAGCGGTTTAAGCGCCGGCGACAGGGGTTATTTTAATATTTACCTGAATGGTTTGCTGATCAGCAGCGAAAAGCTTGATGCTTCGGGTAAATTAAATACATCAGTAACCATCAACCGATATCAGCACCACAAATACAATACGCTGGAATCGGAATTCAGGTTTTTCCCAACTAATGGCGAGTGTAAAAACAGCTTCATCAACTTTTTTGGCGAAGTTGACGCAGACAAATCATACCTGGAATCAAAAAATCCTTTTATCTCCAGCGACCTGAGTTTTTACCAGTATCCTGAAGCATTTAACTCCGGCACTACTAAAATAATTGTATCAAAATCGGTTGCTAAATATGCTGCCGGTGCACTGGGCGAAATTGTTTACGAGTTAAATAACAACATCAACGCCAATAACTTCCCCGAGTTTGCTTACTCTGATGGATTCCCGGAAGGTGATCTGAAGAAAAGCAATATCATCGCTTTGCTTGATAAACAAGATCCTTTAATGGGCAAATTCCAGAATGCGCCTATCCACTTCGAGCAAAATTTCAGGGTTTATAATACTGACAGCAATAAACCAATATATTCGTTATCAGATACCGTATCAACGGGTTTGGCACAAATCTTTTACGGCCCAAGCAATAATGCAACGCTCATATTGATGGCAACCGGAGCGCACCAATCTGATGCATTCCTGGCTGCGTCCAAGTCCATCACAGAGCAATTGTCTACGCTATCGAGCAACGTGTGCATTACCGATGCAAATTCCAATAAATACTTATTCAACATTAATAAATCAAGCGATAACCTTGAATATGTTGAAACCAAAAGTGCCCTGACCGTTTTTTGGGACAGGTATAATTTATACATCTTGCTGGGCATACTGATATTGATCTTGTTATCATTCCTGTATGTTCGTTCAAGGGTACAAAGGTCACAGGAAATTTATAACGATTAAATTTTGTTAGCAGGGGTTCGTTAAAAAAATAAGTAACCATAGTGAGCAATGTCTTACTATGGTTACCTTATAGGTTATTTCAACATTTTTATTGAAACAAAACAAATATGTCTATTCCTGAGCTTTTGGTTAATGACGGTTTTATCACGCGGGCGGATCGGGAAAGAATTGAAAATTTTTCTGCCCGTTCAGGGCAATCCTTTATTAAAGTAGCTTTAAATTTTGGTTACATCTCCCGCAAAAATTACGAGCGGTCGATGATCAATGCCGGTTACCAATTCAGCGAGATCCGTCAACTGGAATTTGATCCTGAAGTACTTAGTAAAATAGAACTAAAATTTGCCGAACAAAATGCCGCACTACCTTTACGAATTGTAAATAACCGGGTAGTGACAGTGATGGCCGACCCCAGCAACACGTTATTTATCGACTTTATAAGATTTACGTATGATTGCGAACCAGAAATTATTGTTGCCTCGGATTTAGATATTGTTTGGCTGAGCCACAAATTACTTGGCGATAAATATGTAAAGTCATCGGTATACGAACTTTTAAACCGCGACCCGGCTAACTCTGCTTTCATTACGTTTTCATCAGGCCAACTGATATTCTTTTTTATTTTACTGGCAGTTGTTGTTATCGGGCTGGTGGTTAATTTTAAATTCACGTCCATCCTGCTCAATATTCTCATCAGTTCGTTTTTCCTGGTAGCCATCCTGTTTAAGCTATTCCTGGCGCTGGTAGGTTCGCGTTTCGAATTACACCAGGCGGTAACACGCGAAGAATTAAGGGAAGTTAAAGAAGCTGAACTCCCAATATATACTATTTTGCTGCCGGTTTATAAAGAAGATAAGCTGATTAAAAAACTCATCTGGAACCTGCAGGCCATCGACTACCCCCGCGAAAAACTGGATATTAAGCTACTGATAGAGGAAGACGACGACAAAACCCTGAATGCTGTGCGGAACCTTGATTTCCCGGCCATTTTTGAGGTGGTGGTGGTACCGTTTCATATGCCAAAAACAAAACCAAAAGCCTGTAATTATGGCTTGCATTTTGCAAAGGGCAAGTATCTTACCATTTATGACGCAGAGGATATCCCCGATACCGACCAGTTAAAAAAGGTAGTTACGATGTTTAATAAACTGCCATCAAACTTTATTTGTATCCAAAGTGCGCTCAACTACTATAACAGGAACGAAAACTTCCTGACCAGGATGTTTACGCTTGAATACTCATACTGGTTTGATTACATGCTGCCCGGACTGGACACCCTGGATATTCCTATTCCACTGGGTGGTACAAGTAACCACTTTAAACTCGAGAATCTGGTTGAACTTGGTGCATGGGATCCTTTTAACGTTACCGAAGATGCCGACCTTGGCGTACGTGCATATGCAAAGGGCTATAAAATTGCCGTAATAAACTCTACAACGTACGAAGAAGCCAATAACGAGCCATTCAACTGGATACGCCAGCGCTCCCGGTGGATAAAAGGTTATATGCAAACATATCTTGTACACATGCGTAACCCGGTAGCTTTATGGCGAAAAGTAGGTTGGAAGGGATTTTTAGGGTTCAACTTCTTTATCGGCGCCACACCGCTTACTTTCCTTGTATACCCATTTTTGCTCGGGATATTTATTGCCTACCTGGTATTCGATCTTTCAACCATCAGGACATTTTTCCCGGACTGGGTGTTATTTATGTCGATATTTAATTTGATGGTTGGCAACATCCTGATGATATACATTAACATGATGGCGGTGTTTAAACGGCGCTATTATGAACTGATACTTTTTTCGATTGCTAACCCGGTTTATTGGTTATTACACTCTATTGCCGCCTTTAAAGGGCTGTATCAATTAATTGTTAAACCTTTTTACTGGGAAAAAACTGACCACGGGCTTAGTAAAGTTAACAGCCCGACAAACGTTGTTAAATGAGAAACCAATCCAGATATCTCCTGCTTATTACTGCCCTGCTGGCGGTATACTATGTGGTATGCGGTTTTTATTTAAACCACCTGGGCTACTATAGCCAGGAAGCGCTGTTTTATGTTGAAAAAGCGAAGATCATTCTTGATGGATTAGGTAACCGGCTTAAGGTAATGGGGTTAACGTCTCCTATACTTCCGTTTTACACCTCCTTTATCTTTTCATTTAAAAATAACTTACTCGCGCCGGTTATTGCATCGTCATTATGTACAGCACTGTTGTTTTATATACTAGCTAATACACTTGTAAAACGGGTTGGCGATATCTTTTACATTTTTATACTGCTGGTTATATTTTTATTTCACCCGGGCATATTATACGCGGCTACGTCCGGAAAGTCAACAGCGATGATATTGATTTTCTTCTTCCTGTTCTTTTTTAACCTGCTGAAATTCTACCGGTCAAATACAACTTTTCACGTTTCTATCGCCAGTATTTGTTTGGTTATATTGATATTTTGCGACTATAAATTTATCTGGCTTACGTTGTTTTTCATCCCGCTGGTGCTTTCAATCACCATACAGAGTTTAAACCTGAGCGAGCAGGAATCTATCTTCAGGTTATTTCAAAGTTTCAACAATCCGTCGCTGCGCCGCAAGCTCATCAATAAAACTTTCGCGTTGTATATCATTTTATTTGTGTTACCGCTGGCCTGTATTATTTGTTATAAGTTACTCAACCTTACCCACGCACAGGATTTAAATTACTTTATAGAAAGCCCTTATGCCACATGGACGGTTTTAGCAGATAAATTGAGTTTTGACCAATTATCAACCAGTTCTGTTTACCAACTGCCCGAAACCTCGATATTGATATCGGCCAGGATACTCATCTTTTGCCCCATGATGCTGGTGGCTATTTATTTGTTCAGGGATAGCACCTACCAGTTGCTTACCTTAATTACCCCTTTTGCATTTGTTGAGTTTTTACACATTAAATACGATAAGGTATTTTTAGTTCACGAGTACTACCTCATTTTCCTGGTGCTGGCATTGCTCTGTATTTTGTATAAGTCGCAAACCATAAAAAACCAGGCGGTCTTGAAATTGGTAGTGGGCGTATTAACCGTTGTGCAGCTGTATACCGGCTTTGTATTTCTACGGGATTCATCTACCCGCGAAGAGCGGAATTTTATTACTGCGGCCTTAAACCGCACACCTGATACCCAGCAAGCGCAAAACCGGCAACTTGCCGATTACCTGAATCACTTACCGGCCGACACCCACATCCTGGTTGATGATGCGATAGCTTATCCCGTGGTTGCCTTTACCGATAATGTGCGAAGATTAACCCTGCCTTACCAGGAAGGCGTTTACCTGAGTGCCATTGAGGCCCCGGATAAATACGATGACTATATTTTACTGGCAACTGAAAAAAACGAAGTAACCGGGTTTACCCAGCTTAACAATAAATACATCCCGGTAATTAAAAAGTCCAACAGCGCCTTAAAGCTGCGCCGGGTATTTGAAACTGATGATTGGGTGCTGTATAAGATTTTCGATAATTAAGTCGATTATAAATTCACCGGATGCGAGGATCGTTTTACCTCCACTAATAAGTCTCACCCAGTAATTAACTACTCTTCGGGTTCAGTGAATGTGCTAGCCTGCTCCGCTGGGGCGGAACCTTCGCGTTGTAGCAGTTGTTCTTTTGCAAGGTTAAAAACCCTGGCGAACAGTGCCAGGCTTGCTACCCAAGGAATCCAAAACGTAAAATTGGGGTTTATTAGTAACCAATGGATACTAAAATTATCATACAGTTTAGGCCCCAAATATACCAGCAGGTTATTGAGCCCAATTAATACGGCAAAACACCAGAAAAATACACGAATAACACGGTTGCTCACGGCAAAAAAAGTGACGACCATATATGCCACGCTAACCTCGAACAGTAGCCGGAATAGGTGCAGCAATTCGAGATATCCTCTCCCCTTCAATAAATAAGGAACAACCAGAACAGAGATAAACATGCGGAGTTGAACTACCAGGAAAACGATAATACCTGACCAAATCCACTTTTGTTCCTTAAAGACCCTAATGATCCAAAGTAAGCCGATATATAACACTAAGGCGGCTATTCCCTGCGCAGCCAGTACCACTGCATAACCAATTTGATTTAGCTGTGGTCGTGAGTGGTTAAGGTCCCTGATTAAAGTTTCGTGAAAATAAAAGACTTTTCCGACGCCAGATACAACAAGAATAATGTTGACTATTAAAAAGAATAATGCGGTGCGTTTATCTATTTTCACTACACTAATCTACGTTTATCTATGGTATCCGCAAAATGCGCGGGAGTGTTGGAAAGTTGTAAAGCTGAAAGGTTGTGTTTCCGGGCTACCATAAATGCCGAAAGGTTATAAAACAAGAAAGCCTCATGATCACTCACGAGGCTTTTCTTTAAGATTTGGCACCGACCTACTCTCCCACATTTTACTGCAGTACCATCGGCTCTGGCGGGCTTAACTTCTCTGTTCGGAATGGGAAGAGGTGG
>Ga0068855_100000573_pt1 | contig 45131 bp, 41 predicted proteins | sample KBSCornC52_FD_66592 | JGI IMG/M metagenome (GOLD analysis project Ga0068855, IMG submission 66592) | Corn rhizosphere microbial communities from Kellogg Biological Station, Michigan, USA - KBS Corn C5-2 | ecosystem: Host-associated > Plants > Roots > Rhizosphere > Soil ... | reverse complement strand
GACAAATGGCCCGACCGCATCTATCTCGACTTCAGCGGGCAAAATTTCACCTACCGCGAGGCCGAGGAGCAGATCGCCCGGCTGGCGACCGGCCTGGTCGGCCTCGGTGTTGCGCCCGGTGACCGGGTTGCGGCGCTGATCGAGAACTGTCCGGACTGCGTGTTCATCTGGTTCGCGGTCAACCGGATCGGCGCGATCTACGTGCCGATCAACACCGACTACAAGGGCGAGTTCCTGCGTCACCAGCTCAACGATTCGGGCGCGAAGATCGTCGTCGTCGAATCCGAATATGCCAGCCGCATCTCAGCGATCGAAGCCGGAGTGCCGTCGCTCGAGCGGCTGTTCTACCGCGGCGCTCCGCCGACCATCGACAGCCGGCTGATCGTTGACAGCCTGGAGTCCGTGCGCGCCGATCGGATCGAGCCGGTCGAGGTCGAGGTCAAGCCATCCGACCTTTCGATGCTGATCTACACCAGCGGCACGACCGGCCCGTCGAAGGGCTGCATGATGAGCCATAGCTACGCCGTCCATCTCGGCTGGCAGAACAATTGCATCTCCCAGGCCGGCGAGCACGACGTGATCTGGACCCCCTGCCCGCTGTTCCATGCCAATGGGGCCTGCGGGGTGGTGATCAGCGCGATGATCAACGGCTCGGTCGGCTCGGTCTATCCGCGGTTCTCGGTGACCAATTTCTGGCCCGAGATCGAACGCAGCGGCGCGACGGTGGTCACCATGCTCAGCACCATGCTGTCGTTGATCCCGGCCGCACCCGAGCATGAGGCGGCGAAGCGCTGCTACGGCCAGATCAGGGTGCTCCACGGCGCGCCGCTGCCGCCGGCGCTGAAGCAGCAATGGCGCGACAAGTTCGGCGTCAAGCATGTCCAGCAGCCCGCCTATGGCCAGACCGAGGCAGCAATGATCGTGCTCGTCACCGCTTTCGAGGACGTGCCGGACTATTCCTCCGGCCGGCGCATCGACGCCTTCGACGTCCGTATCCTCGACGACGACGGCGAGGAATGCCCGCCGGGCACTCCCGGCGAGATTTGCGTGCGGCCCAACCGCCCCGGCGTCATGTTCCAGGGCTATTGGAACCGGCCGGACGCGACCGCGGCGGTGATCCAGGATCTCTGGCTGCACACCGGCGACATGGGCCGCTTCGACGAGGAAGGCTTCTTCTATTTCGTCGATCGCAAGAAGGATTATCTGCGGCGCGGCGGCGAGAATATCTCGAGCTTCGAGGTCGAGGCCGCCTTTCGCCAGCATGGCGATATCGCGGAGATGGCGGCACATTCGGTGTTCTCGGAACTCGGCGAGGATGATCTCAAGATCACGCTCGTGCTGCGTGCCGGCGCCCACATCACCGAGGAAGAGCTGTTCCGCTGGTCGATCGACCACGTCCCGCGCTTCGCCCTGCCGCGCTATGTCGAATTCCGCGATGCGCTGCCGGTCACGCCCTCGGGCCGCATCCAGAAGTACAAGCTGCGCGAGGAAGGCGTGACGCCGGCCACCTGGGATCGCGAGAAAGCCGGTGTGGTGGTGTCGCGCGAGAAGGTCGCGAACTGAGGACAGAAATGGAGCCAAAGACCGACAAGACTGGTGCGCTGCTCAATCACATCGAGGCGGTTTATCGCCCCGGTGAGCGCCAGCTGGCGATCGATCTGTTCGAGGCGCTCGGCTGCGCCACCGCCGATACCGGCGTGATCAACGAGACCGGCAGCAGCTATGTCTCGGTCCATCCCGATCCGGGCGACTGCAACTACGACAATGTCATCTATCTCGGCGAGATGGCCGGCGAGCAGCTGCGGCTCGAAGACATGCTGCGGCAGCGGAGCGAAGGCGATGGCGAGCTGCGCGCGACGCTGGATGCGTTTCGCAGCTCGGCGCATGAGCGGCCCTTCGGACACGCGCATATCGCCGTGCGCTATCCAAACTTCGAAAGCCTGCAACGGGTGCTCGACCGGATCGAGGAGCGGCTGACGCCTGCGCTGAAGCAGCGCGTCAGGATCAACGTCTTCCGGCCCGGCGACCATGACGAGGTCGGACCAAACAGCATCCAGGCGTTCATCACCACCGACGTCGTCGGCTGCGGCCTGCTTGCAGCCGGACAAATTCTCGAATTGGCCGCGTATAAGTGAAGGGAATTTCGTGATGGCCGAACCCGCGACGATCAACGCATGGCGGCTGAAGACCGAGGGTCCGCTCAGCTGGGGCGACCGGCTGGTGACCGGCGCGAAGAACAAATATTTCATGGTCAGCGCCGACAGCCACGCCAATGAGCCGATCGACTTCCTGACCGCGCGGATCACCGATCCGGCGTACAAGGATCGCCTGCCGCATGTCGTCGTCGACGACGAGGGCATCTCCTGGATGCACACCGACGGCTACAAGCCGCAGCGCATCAGCGTGCCGAAGCATCGCACCGACCTGCTGCCGCAACTCGAGAGCTTCGAGAATTACGAGGTGCTCAATCCCTTCACCGAAAAGATGGAGGACGAGGATATACTCCGCGCCGCCGCAGGCCGCAGCGTCGAGCAACGGCTCGAGCACAACGCCGCCGACGGTGTCGATGCCGAGATCGTCTTCGGCCAGAAGGGCACTTTGTGCCCGGCGACGCCCGATCCGGTGCTTGCCGGGCTGATGACGCGGGCGTGGAATCGCTGGGCGCATGACACCTTCAGCGACGAATTCCATCGCATCATGCCGATGGCGATGATCCACGCGAGCGACGTCGATGCGGCGATCAAGGAAGTGCAATGGGCCGCGGACATGGGTTTCCACGGCGTGATGCTGGCCAATCGGCCGATCTTCCATCGCCTCGATCAGCCGCGCAACCGGCTCGAGTACAACAACAAGATGTTCGAGCCGCTCTGGGCGGCGGTCCAGGAGACCGGTTTACCGATCGTCTTCCACGTCGGCACCGGCGAGGATCCCCGCGCGGTCGGCGGCAATGGCGGCGCGATCATCAACTTCCACGCCGCGATGGGCTCGGCGATCGATCCGCTGGTGACGCTGATCGCCTCGGGCGTGTTCGAGCGCTACCCGACGCTCAAGGCCGGCGTGATCGAGGCGAGCTCGGGCTGGATCCCCTGGGTGCTCAATTCGATGGACCACAGCTATCGCTCGCACCACATGTGGGTGCGGCCGGTAACCCCCGAGCCGCCGAGCTTCTATTTCCGGCGCAATTGCTTCGCCTCGACGCTGGAGCATCCCGGCATGCTCGAATTCCTGATGACGCTCGGGCTCGAGGACAATCTGCTTTGGTCGAGCGATTATCCGCACCACGAGGGCAGCTTCCCCTATTCCAAGCTCGCCATCGAGCGGCAGATGAACAATCTGACCGACAGCCAGCGCGCGAAGGTCCTCGGCGAGAATGCGGTGCGCATCTTCAACATCGACAAGAGCAAGTTCGACCTGACCTGACGTCCGATCACGGCTAGGGCTTGTGCGGACGACTCCAGCTAGGGCGGTATTGATGGTCGATTTCGAGCAACGGCGATTTGCGACCCGCAGCGGCGTTACCCTCGCCGCCGATGTCGCCGGCTCGCCGGACGGCGCTGCGGTCATCCTCGGCCATGGCGGCGGCCAGACCCGCCACAGCTGGTCGGGCGCGATGCGCCGGCTGGTCGACGAGGGCTATTACGTCATCAACTACGATGCGCGCGGCCATGGCGAGAGCGACTGGGCGCCGAACGGTGAATATGGGCTGGCGGTTCTCGCCGACGATTTGCTCGACATCCTCGCCACCGTGTCGGGTCCAGTCGCGCTGGTCGGCGCGTCGATGGGTGGCATGACCAGCTTCTACGCGATCGGCCATAGCGATCATCCGATCGCCCGCGCGCTGGTGATGGTCGACATCGCGCTGCGTCCCGCGATCGACGGCGCGGAGAAGATCCGCAGCTTCATGATGGCCAACAGCGATGGCTTCGCCTCGCTCGACGAGGTCGCCGATGCGGTTGCGGCCTATAATCCGCACCGCAAGCGCACCAGCAATCCGCAAGGCCTGCTCAAGAATGTCCGGCTGCGCGAGGATGGCCGCTATTACTGGCACTGGGATCCGCGGGTCATCCGCCAGAGCCCGAGCGTCGAGCCGCCCGATTATCTCTCAGCCTTGGTCCAGGTCAGCCCCAAGGTGACGCTGCCGACGATGCTGATCCGCGGCGGCTTCAGCGACATCGTCACCGACGCGCAGCTCGAGGAGATGAAGCGGCTGGTCCCGCAGACCGAGATCTTCGAGGTGCCGGGCGCCGGCCATATGGTCGCCGGCGACAGGAACGACGCGTTCAACCAGGGCGTGATCGATTTCCTCCACCGGCACCATCCGATACGCGGCTAGGCCTTCATTCCGATCTTATTTTCTCGTCACCCCGGCCTTGAGCCGGGGTCCCGCTTCTGTTTTCTTTGACTGCCTCCGAGTGTGCCATCCCGACCCGAAAAGGCAGCGGGACCCCGGCTCAAGGCCGGGGTGACGAAGAAGAGTAAGTAGCCTCTAACCCTTCTCGAAGACCGGCAGGCGGAAGGCGCCGGCGTCATCCTCGCAATCGATGAATGCCAGGCGCACCGCCATGCCCGCTTCGATCCGTTCCACGCTGAAGCCGAGCGGATTGCTGGTGAACAACACCCCCTCCTCCAGCTCGACGAGGATAGTGTCATAGGGGATCGGCAGCACTCCGCCGTAATAGTCCTGGACGAAGGTCGCCCAGCTGATGATCTGGCCGCGGCCTGACATCTTCTCCCATTCCAACGCGGTGCTGCCGCAATGCTCGCAGCCCTCGCTCACCGGCCAGGACAGCTTGCCGCAGCTGCCGCAGCGCTGCAGGCGCAGCTCGCCCTTGGCGCACCAGGCCCAGAACTCGTGATGCTCGGCGCCAGTGAGGTAACGGTTGGGCCGCCGCTCGACCATGATCACGCCCCCCGCCGGAAGACGACCGGATGGACCTGATCGGTCTGGGTCAGCGACGACATCGAGATCTCGACGCCCTCGATCTGGCGCATCCCCGCGCCATGACGGAGCTGGCGGGTGATCTCCGCGACGTGATTCCAGCCGTGCATATAGGCGCCCGAGATCATCCCACCGGCGGTGTTGACCGGCAGCGCGCCGCCGACCGCCATCTCGCCGCTCTTGCAGAACGCCAGCCCGCTCCCCGGTTCGACGAAGCCATGGCCCTCAACCTGGGTGATGAGATGGCTGGTGGCGGCGTCATAGCCCTCGAAATGCTGGACGTCGCGGATCGCGATGCCGGCCATCGCCAGCGCCTCGCCGCCGGCCTTGTCGAACAGCGGCCGCAGCCGCTCACGGACCAGCATGTGCATCTTGTCGCGCTTGACCTTGGCTTCGCCCCAGCCGGTCACCAGCACCGGCGCATGCGGCATGTCGCGCGCCATGTCGGCGCGGCGGACGATCAGGCAGACCGCACCATCGTTGACCATGCACATGTCGAACAGATGCAGCGGCTTCACGATATAGCGCGAGGCGAGATAATCATCGATCGTCATCGGCGCGGTCATCACCGCATTGGAATTGGTCAGCGCATTCTCGCGCAGCTGCACCGCGACCGCGCCGAGATCCGCCTCGGTCGCGCCATAGAGAGTCTGGTAATGCCGCCAGGCAAAGGCCCAATGCGCCGCCTGCGAGCTCCATCCCCAGGGGTGATAATAATAATAGGATGGCGGATTCGGCGGCCCGTCGACGCTCTGCCCGCCGAAGATGCGCCCGAGCTTGCTCGGCGCGACCGCATAGACCATCGCGACCGTATCGCATTCGCCTGCCGCAATCGCACCGCAAACGATCGGCAGCGGCCCGGCCATGATCCCGACATTGTCGATCAGCCAGCGCGGGGTGAGACCGAGCGTCGTCGCGATCTCCGCCGGTGACGGCCCGCCATAGATGAACGAGACCGAGAGGCCGTCGATATCCGCACGCGTCAGCCCGGCATCGTCGAGCGCGCGCTCGAAGGCAGTTACCGCGAGCGACTCCTGGGTGGTCGAGTCATAATCCGGCGCCTTGCTGCGCGCCGCGCGATAGTCGAGCGGATAGTCGGTCTCGCCCAACCCGACGATCGCGGCCCTCCCGCTCAGCGCGCGATCTGGCGGCGGCAATGGCAGGCTGACGACGGCCACGATGAGATCCTCCGACGATGTTGCGCTCTCAGCGGACCAGTTTCGGCGTCCAGCCGTAGACGCGTTGCAGCGCGCCGCCCATCAGCATCGTCCGGTCGTCATCCGACAGCCGATCCGATACGAGAAAGGCGTCGACCCCCTGCTTATAGCTGAGGAAGTCGACCGCACGGGTCCAGTCCGTCCCCCACAGGCAACGCTCCAGCCCGAAGGCGTCGAAGATCCGGCACAGCGGATCCCACAGATCGTCATAAGGAAAGGGCCGGTGCGACATGGTGCCGGCGCCGCTGATCTTCACCGCGATATTGTCATGCGCCGCAAGCGCGAGCAGCGCCGGCAAGTCGGCGAAGGGCTCAGGCACCGCCGGCGGCGCGAAGGTCTGGGTGAGCCCGAGATGATCGATCACCAGCTGCGTGTCGGGATGGCGTGCGGCCAGCGCCGCCGCCTGATCGAGCCGGCCCCAGCAGAGCAGGTTGACCGGCATCGAATGGCGCCGCGCCGCGCCCAGCGCCAGGTTGATGATCGGATCGGCTGGATCCTGCGAGACATCGCCCATCAGCATCAATCGCACGCCGACGGTGCCGTCGATCGCGGCCCAATCAGCGATCTGCTCCTCGATCGCCGGATCGCTCGGGTCGAACGGCTTGATCACCCGGAAGCGATCCGGGTGATCGGCATAGACCGAAAGCGCATAGCTCGGATCATATCGGTAGAAGCTGAGCGCTGAGACGAGCAGCGCGGCATCGACCCCGGCTTCGTCCATCGCCGCGACCATGTCATCGCCGGTGACCTCCGGCGGACCGGGCAAGGCCGTCCACCAAGGCCGGCCGGGATGGTCGCGCTCATAGGCGTGAACCTGGGAATCGATAATCATCATCGCATCACCCTTTCACCGGCTCGGCGAAATCCGGGAAACGGCCGAGCGAGACCAGTAGCAGCGCGCACAGCAGCAGCGCCGGGATGCCGGCACCAAGGAACAGCAGATAGCTGTGCGTCTCGTCATGAACGCGGCCAGCCAACCACGGTCCGATGGCAAGCGCGAAAGTGTAGCAAATGCTCATGGTGGCGAAGAGTCGCCCGAACGCCCGCTGACCAAAATGGCGCGAAGCCAGATAGGGATAGACCGGCGCGAGCGCTCCATAGCCCAGCCCGAATAGCAGCGCGCCGGTGACCCCCCAGGCCAGACTCATCGCCGGCACTGCCAGCATCGCCGCCGCAACCACCAACAAGAGAATGACCACGGCGCCGACCAGCTTGCCGGGATAGCGATCGAGAGGGACGCCGACGAGAACCTTGCCGACCATGCTGGCGACGCCAAATACGACAGCCGCCCAGACCGCGGCGTGGCGCGTTAAGCCGGCACCGTCGAGCAGCGGGATGAGATGAACCGTCAGCGCCATGTTGACGATATTGGTGACCAGAACTGCGAAGGCGAGCTTGTAGAAGATCGCCGAGCGAAGGCCCTGCGCCAGCGTCACGCCGGGCAATGTCGGCACGACCGCTTCCGGCTCTGTCGCCTTGGGCCGGCGTCGCGGCGCGGGCATCGACAAAGCTGCGATCAACGCGACCGGGATGCCGAAGCCCAGCCCCATGACGAGATAGGCGGTGCGGAAGTCGAAATTCTCAATCAGCAGATCGGCGACTTTGGGAAAGAGGAAGGCGGCAACGCCGGAACCGGCATTGGCAACTGCCAGCGCCAGTCCGAGGCTGACGGTAAACACGCTGCCGATGGCCGCCGCCCATAGGGTCGGCATGATCAGCTGGCAGGCCGAAGCGAAGATCACCCACAGCGCGACCCACCAGACCAGCGACTCATTGGCGGTGGCGAACAGCGCGAAGGTCGCCCCGGCAAGCAGCGAGCCGATCACACCGAATATCCTCGGACCGTAGCGGTCGATCAGCGCGCCAACGATCGGCGATAGCACCACACCGACCACGGCATAGACACTCAGCCCGAGGTTGAAATCGCTGCGGTTCCAGTGAAACGCCGCCTGCACCGGCTCCATGAAGGCGCCCAGCGACAGCATGCCGAGGCTGATCAGCATATAGCCGCAGGCACCGGCGAGGACGACGGGCCAGCCCCGTTGCCAATCCTGCACGGCGGCGCTCCTCGCGGCCGGGGGAACGGTGGCGAATGCCGGTGACGCCTTGCTATCGGTCATTCACATCCTCTCCGGCCGCTTGGCGGGTAGCGCGTCTTCGCGATAGTGCTGCGGTCTTCGGGGAGAGGATGCAACGCCATGGCCGACACCGCCATCGATCTGACGATGCGCTTCGACATGCGCCTGCCGCCCTTCGCGACCACCAGCTTTGCCGATCAGTACCGCGCCTGCCTGGCGATGTCGCGCTGGGCCGAGGACCAGGGCTTTGCCCGCATCATGCTGAGCGAGCATCATGGCGATCCGGCGGGCTATCTGTCGGCGCCGCTGACGCTCGCCGCGGCGATCCTGGCGGCAACCAGCCGGATCGAGGTGGTGATCGCCGCGCTGCTGGTGCCGCTGCACGATCCGGTGCGGCTCGCCGAGCAGATCGCGACGATTGACTGCCTCGCGCCGGGACGCCTCGCGATCGTCGTCGGCGCCGGCTACCGGAAGGCCGAGTTCGAGATGGCACAGCTGCCGCGCGGCACGCGCGGGCGGCTGGTCGAGGACACCGTCGCGCTGTGGCGCAAGGCCTGGACCGGCGAACCGTTCGAATGGCAGGGCCGCGCGTTGCTGGTCACGCCGCCACCGGCAACGCCGGGCGGCCCCAACATCATGATCGGCGGCAAGAGCGAGCCGGCGGCGCGGCGCGCGGCGCGACTCCGCCTGCCGTTCTACCCGGCCAATGCCGAGCAGGCCTTGCGCGAGGCCTATTTCGACGAATGCGGCAAGATCGGCTTTGCCGGATCGATCGAGGGCCAGCTTCCCGGCCGCGCGCGGCCCGGCTTCCTGATGGTGTCGCGCGATCCCGAGGCGGTCTGGCGCGCGATCGGCGAGCATGCGCTCTATGACGCTGCGACCTATCGCGCCTGGCAGGACGACAAGGTCCATTCGAGCTGGGTGATCGAGGACAGCTCCAACCTCGCGTCGATCCGCGCGAGCGGCAATTACGTCGTCGTCACGCCGGATGACTGCCGCGCCATGGCCGCGGCGAGCATGGGGCTGACGTTGCATCCGCTGATGGGCGGCATCGATCCGGCGCTCGCCTGGGAGAGCCTGCGCCTGATCGAGACCGAGGTTCTGCCGCACCTGCGCCGCTAACCCGCCTCAGCCCGCTTGCGGTTCGAGATAGGGCGGCGAACCGAGCTTCTCGCGCCAGAATTTGGTCGAGTCGAGCGGCGCGCTGCCATCGGCCGGCGTGTAGCTTGGCGTCGCGCCGCGAAAGTTGATGAACTGCAGGCCTTCTGGCCCGACGTCGAACTTGTATTTGGTCTCGGCATGGATCGCGACCGCGCTGCCCGGACCATGGAGCTGCGCGCCCAATCGCATCGACCCGCCGGTGATGAAGATCACCTCGTCCTCGGAATGGGAGTGGAGCGCGGTATGCCGGTCGGGAACGAAGAAGTCGTTCTCGTGCAGCCACAGCTCGCAGGTCGGGCAATGCGCATCGGCATGAAGCGCGCCGCCGGCCTCGATCAGCCCTTCCATATTGCCGAGACGCGGCACGCGATCCGCCGGCAGCAGATGAACATGGCCACCGGCGCGCGACTCCGGCCGACGCTCGGCGAGATTGAACTCGATCAGCGTCGCGCCCTCGCTGCCGCCGGTGATCTCGATCGCGGATCCGTATTCGGCGATGACGCTCGACTGCGTATCGAGCTGCACGCCGCCGGCCTCGGCTGATCCCTGCCAGACGTAGACCGCGCGATCGGCCGGCTGACCTTCAACCCGGATTGCCGCGCCGGGCCGGAGGCAATGGACATGGGTGTGGATCGGATCCTTGCTGCCGGTGAAATAGGCGCGCGTCTCGACACCTTCGTCACCGGCGCCCGAGACGACCGGCGCCTTCTCCAGCGTCATGATCGAGACTTTTGCCATTTTGCCTCTCCCGGCGACGGAGCCACGTCAGATCCGCGTACTCTCCATATATTCGTGAACGTCGACCATCTGGCCGTTCTCGACGGTGATGAAGATCGAGGTCGGGATCACCTTGTCCGGCTGGCCCGCGACATGGACGATCGTGTCGAATCGCTGGGCGACGGTGCTGTCGGTCGCAAGGCGATCGTAAACCTTGAAGCTCAGCGTCGCGAACTGCTTCATGTTGCGCACGTTGTTGACGATCTCGTCCTTGCCGACGGTCTTGTCGTCAAAGCTGTGCCAGATCGTGGCGTTGTCGGCGTAGAGCTTGTCGACCTTCTCATGCTCCAGATTTTCCATCGCGGAGAAGAAGGCGTCCACGACATGTTCGGCTTTCGTCGGCATGTTTTTCGATCCTGTTCCTTATCGCGTCTCAGCGGGCGGCTTTTTCCCTGGCGATGCCGTCCGAGATGAACTCGCGCAGCACGCGGGCGTGATTGGAGATGATCACTTCCTGCTTGGGATTGGTGCGATGACCGCGATAGGCCATCGAGTGCAGCCCGCGCTGGACATCCTCGAAATGCTCGAAGTCCTGGCGAAGGATGAGTCGCCAGTCGGCATCCATGATGTGGTTGAAGAACTCGCGCTCGAGCGGCGGCTCCTTGCCGGGGGCATAGCGCATCAGCGACCAGACATCGAAGATGCAGCTGTCCGGATCATTGCCGTTCGGCCGCGAGCGATAGACGATGATGCTGTCGATCATCGCATGGACGAAGATGAAATTGGGGAACACGGTCCAGGTATCGTGCGATGCCTTCTTGTAGTCGGCATCGATCTCGGGCCAGCCGGCGCCGTCGTCGATCGCCGCCTGGCGCTGGAACTCGCCGATCTTCATCAACACTTCATCGGCCGGCGCATCGGCTGCGACCTCCGCGAGCAGCCGCTGCTTGACGACGTCGCGAGTCCGCTCGCTGACGATCGCGCCGACATCGTCGCAATTCACGTCGAGAAAGCCGACCGCGTATTTGCGATACTCGGTCTGCGGCTGATTGCGCTTCAGCCGGATCGCCGGCGAGATCGGCGAAATGCCCTCGGGCGGCTCGGGATACCAGAAGGCGCCGTGCGGCCCATAGGCTTTGCTCGTCGAATAATCCTGCATGTATTGCAGCAGATGCGCGTGCGACTGCTGGACATGGTAGGATTCCGAGAAGCCTTCGACCGGAACCTTCCAGTTACACGGCGCGATCGCGGTGCGGTACCAGGTGAAGCGCATTTTCTCGAGCTCGAAGCGGTCGCACAGCCGATTGACCGGATCGAGGAATTTTTCGAGCGGCTCGCAATCCGGATCCATGTTGATGAAGACGAAGCCGCCCCAGCTGCCGACCTTGACCGGGTGCAGCTTGAGATAGTCGTCGGTCAGCGCCCCGTCCCAATCCTCGCGGTCCGAGACATGGGTGCATTTGCCGTCGAGGCCGAAGCGCCAACCGTGAAAGCGGCAAACGATCTCCTGCGCCTGGCCGCAGCCCGTCGTCAGCCGCCGGCCACGATGCGGGCAGACATTGTGGAAGGCACGGATCTCGCCGTCCTTGTCGCGCAGGATGACGATCGTCTCTTGGGCGACCTCATAGGTGACGTACTGACCCGGATTGAGGATCTCCTCCTCACGGCAGGCCATCTGCCAGACGCGCGGCCAGAGATATTGCGCCTCCAGCTCGGCGAACTCGCGGCTGATATAGGCGTCCTTGGGAATGAAATCGGGGCGGATCTCATTCGGATCGATCAGTTTCGGGTCCATGGCGCTCTCCACAGTATCTCGGATCTCTGCATCTAGCTGGATGATGCGCCGGCGATCGCGGCGCGTACATCCTCCTCGGTGATTCGTCCTCCCGGGCCCGAGCCAGGCACCATCGCAAGGTCGACGCCCGAGTCCCTGGCGAGCTTCCTCGCGCGCGGCTCGACCTGGCTGCCGGCATAGCTCGGTGACAACGTCGGCCGGGCCGCAGCGGGCTTGGGCGTGGCGTCGCCAGTCGCGGGCCGGGCCGCCGCCTGTGACGCTTCACTGCCCTCGGTCGCGATCTCGGCGAGCAGACCGCCGACCTCGACGACATCGTCGGGCTGCGCGACGATCCGCGCAATCACGCCGGCAGTCTGCGCCTCGACCTCGACCGTCGCCTTGGCCGCCTCGACCTCGAGCAGGATGTCGCCGGGTTGGAAGGCGTCGCCCTCCTGCTTGCGCCAGGCGATGATCATCGCCTCCTGCATGCCCATGCCATATTGCGCCAGCCGAAGGTCCATCACGCCATCGTCTCGCGCACCGCAGCGATCACCTTGTCCTTGTCGGGATAAAGCTGCTTTTCCAGCCCGGGACTGAACGGCAGATGGGTATCGGGCGTCGTCACCCGCTGGATCGGGCCCTTGAGATCCCAGAAGGCCCGCTCGGCGACGGTAGCGGCGATCTCGCTGGCGGCGCTGCAGGTGAGATGCGCGATGTCGACCGCGACCAGCCGGCCGGTCTTGGCAACCGATTCCAGGATCGTCGCACGGTCGAGCGGGGCGAGGCTGCGCAGATCGACGACCTCGGCGGAGATCCCCTCGCCGTCCAGCTCCTCGGCCGCCTGCAGCGCGATCCGCACCGCGCCGGAATTGGCGGTGATCGTCACGTCGGTTCCCTCGCGGACGATCTTCGCCTTGCCGATCGGCACGGTGTAATCCTCGTCCGGTACCTCGCCCTTCATGCCCCAGAGGGTGACGTCCTCGAAGCACAGCACCGGATTGTCGTCGCGGATCGCGGATTTGAGCAGGCCCTTCATGTCATAGGGATTGGCCGGCGCGATGATCTTCAATCCCGGCACACCCATGAACATCGGATAGGGGCGGTCCGAATGCTGGGCTGCGTTGTTGCCATTGTAGAACATCACTGCGCGTACGGTGATCGGGACGCTGGTCTGCCCGCCGAACAGGTAGGAGGATTTGGCGACATTGCTGATCAGCTGGTCCATCGCCGGATAGACGAAGGAGGCGATGGTCATGTCGACCACCGGCCGCGCGCCGACCATCGCCGCGCCGGCCGCCGCGCCGATGAACCCGGCCTCGCAGATCGGCGTGTTGAGGATCCGCTGATCCTCGAATGCCTCGAGAAAGCCGGTCGTCGTGCCGAAGACGTTGGTGCGGATGTCCTCGCCCATCAGGAAGACGCGCGGATCGCGCTTCATCTCCTCGAACTGGGCGTCGCGGATCGCCTGGAGCATCGACAATTGCGCCATCGGTTCAGTCCGAATCCGAGTTGCGGGCGCCGATCATGCCGGTGCGCTTTCGCTGAAGACATGGGTGAAGGCCTCGCCCGGCGCGGGAAACGCACTGCTCTCGGCGAAGGCGACCGCGTCGGCGACCTCATCGCTGATCTGCGCGTCGAGCGCAGCGAACTCTGCGCTGGTCATGACGTCATCGGCAACCAGCCGGTCGCGAATGACAAAGATCGGATCGCGCGCGCGCCAGCGCTCCAGCTCTTCCTCGGTGCGATAGGGCCATTTCGGCGCGCCAACCGCATGCTCGTCATAGCGATAGGTCTTCGCCTCGATCAGCGATGGCCCGTCGCCGGCACGCGCCCGCGCCACGGCCGTGGTGACCGCATCATAGACCGCGACCGCATCCTGGCCGTCGACGATGACGCCGGGGATGCCGTACGCCACCGCGCGCGATGCAACGTCCGGCAGCGCCAGCATCTGCGATGCCGGCGTGGTGACGGCGTAGAGATTATTCTCGCAGAAGAAGATCACCGGCAGCTTCCAGATCGTCGCGAGATTGACCGACTCATGGAATGAGCCGGCGTTCGACGCGCCATCGCCGAAGAAGCACAGCGACACCCGGTCCTGACCGAGGATGCGCGCGCCCAGCGCCGCGCCGACGGCCACCGGTATCCCCGAGCCGACGATGCTCGACTCGCCGACGCTGCCGACGCTGAAATCCGCGAGGTGCATCGAGCCGCCCTTGCCGTGGTTGACCCCGGTCTCCTTGCCGAGCAGCTCGGCCATCAGCCCGCGCATCGCCGCGCCCTTGCCGATCGGATGGCCGTGCGAGCGGTGGGTGCCGGCCATGTAATCATCCGACCTCAATGCCAGGCAGGCGCCGACGATCGCCCCTTCCTGGCCGATCGAGGTGTGCAGGCTGCCCGGAATCTTGCCGCTTTGGCCAAGCTTCGTCGCCGCTTCCTCGAACCGCCGGATGCGCAAAATCCGCCGCGCCGCCTCGGTCAGAAGATCATTGCTGTTCAAGGCCGACGCTCCTTTCGGGCAGCCCTTGTCGACGCACGCTCATCCAGGATTTCATGATGAGCGCGGGCCGCTGGGCCGACAAGCTTGGCGCGGCACAATCCGTCCATGCGAATTTGGCTCCCGGCTGGCGGATCATCGCCTCATCCTCGTCGCTCAATCCGGCTTCAGGGTGAACACCGGCTGGCGCGGCCGGGCATAGGTGATCATGCGGGTCGCCAGGCCCTGGTCATTGACCGTGAAATGATTGACCGCGACCAGTACATAACGCCGCTCGCCATCAACATCCTCCTCGGCGGCGATCTCGACGAAGCAGTCGTTACCGGCGCTGGTGAAGCCGGTCGCGATCAGCTTCGGCCCGGTCTGGACGATCTGCGGGTAGAAGGCGTCGAGCGCGACACGGCCCTGCACGACCTGCTGCGACGGCGGCAGCGAGACCCCATCGTCGGCGAACATGGCGGCGATCTCATCATAGCGCCTGGCGTTGACCAGATCGATGTAGCCCTGCGCGACCCTGGCCGCCGGCGAGCCGTCATGCTGCGCCGCAACCGGCGTCTCGACATAGACGTCGCGCGGCCGATGGGCCGGATCGAGCTTCCCGCCCGGCAAGGCGACCGGCGCGCCCTCGAAATGATCTCCACCCTTGGCGACAGCCTCTGCACTCATTCCATGCTTCCCCTTCCGGGCTATTTCGAGCGGCCGGCCATTGCATGCCGCCCCGCCTGCCGGCCGAAGAAGGAGCCGGCGGCGAGCGCGATGCCGGAATGCGAGCTGCGGCTGTCATGGGCGAGCGTCGATGCCGAGGCGCCGGCGGCATAGAGCCCGGGCACCGGTTCACCATCGGCCTTCAGCACCTCGCCATCGGCGGAGATCTTCAGCCCGCCCAGCGTATAGCCATAATAGATCGCCCGTCCCCAGGAGACGTCGAAGGCCGCCCAAGGGTCGGCGTCGAGCGGCTTCAGCCAGTGCGGATGCTTGTGGAATTCGGGGTCCTCGCCGGCCGCTGCATGACGGTTGTAGTCGGCCATCGTCCGCCGCAGCGCGCCCCGCGGCATTTCCAGCCGCTGCTCCATTTCGGCGATCGTCGCGAAACCGTCGACCAGTTCCTGTTTCGCGTGCTCGTGCCACGCCGGATAGGCGAAGGTCTCGCTGTCGAGGATCAGATAGGCGATGCCCTCGGGCTGCTCGGCGATCGCGATGGCTGCGGTGGAATGATAGCTGTCCTCGGCGACGAAGCGCCGGCCCTCGCGATTGACCAGGATCCCTTTCAGCAACTGCTCGGGCGGATAGATCGACGAGGTGATCAGCATCCCCTCGAGATGGGCGGTCGCGCCGCCGGCGGCGATACCGAGGTTGATCGCCGTGCCGTCGTCATATTGGCCGCCGACGATCGTCGCCTTGTCGAACTCGGGGCAATAGCGCCGCATCATCTCCTCATTGCGACCGAAGCCGCCGCCGGTCAGCGCGACGCCGCGACGCGCGCGGAAGAAGAGCTGCTCCCTGAAATGGCGCACGCGCACTCCGGTGACGTGATCCCCGTCCATCACCAGCCCATCGACATGCATGTCGAAGCGCGCATCGACGCCAATCTTTTCGGCATGCTCGACCAGCTTGCCGAGCACCAGCGCACCGCCGCCGTCGAGCCCGTCGAACGCGACCTTATGGCCACGCGGCGCCGGCGGCACCTGCTCGCGGTAAGGCCAGACCAGCTCGTCGCCGCTGTACATCAGGCAGTCCGGCCCCGGCGGGACGAGATTCTTCTCGGGATAATAGCTCCGCTCGAACGGCACGCCGCGTGCCTCGACCCAGTCGAAATGCGCGGTGCTGCCTTTGGCGAAAGCCTCGATCTTGGCATGGTCGGGCTCGGCGGTGGTGGCGGTGAGATAGGCGGCGAGAGCCTCGACGCTGTCGTCAAAGCCGCAGGCGGTCTGCACCGCCGTGCCGCCGCCGAGATAGAGCATGCCGGAGGACGCCATGGTCGAGCCGGCGCAGCCACTGCTGCGTTCCAGCACCAGAACCGCGCCGCCCGCCTCGCGCGCCTCGATCGCGGCGCAGACCCCGGCGATGCCATAGCCGACGACGATGACGTCGGCCTCGCCGGCCCAGTCGGCGACCTCGGTTTCAGCGATGATCATCAGACCGGCGCCGGCCGGCGCGCGCCCGCGGTGACGGCATGCCGCCCCGCCGCCCGGCCGAAGAACGAGCCGGCGGCGAGCGAAATGCCCGAGAGATAGCTGCGGCTGTCCTGCGCGATGGTCGAGGCGGACGCGCCGGCGGCATAGAGACCCGGCACCGGCGCGCCATTGTCGCCGAGCACCTCGCCGTCGGGCGAGATCTTCAGCCCGCCGAGGGTGAAGCCGAAGAAATTGGCCCGTCCCCAGGAGACGTCGAACACCCCCCATGGCCCGACCTCGAGCGGCTTCAGCCAATCGGGATGCTTGTGAAACTCCGGATCCTCGCCAGCAGCAGCGTGGCGGTTATAGTCGGCCATGGTCGTCTGCAGAGAACCCGCGGGCAGCTCGAGGCCCTGCTCCATCTCCGCGATCGTCGCATAGCCGTCGACCAGCCGCTGATTGGCGTGCTCGTACCAGGCCGGATAGGCAAAGATTTCGGAATCGAGGATCAGATAGGCGATGCCCTCGGGCTGGTCGACGATCGCATGGGCGACGGTGCCGTGATAGCTGTCCTCGGCGACGAAGCGTTGGCCGTCGCGATTGACGAAGATGCCCTTGGTCAGATCCTCGGGCGGGTAGATCGACGAGACCAGCAGCACCCCGTCCATATGCTCGACCGCGCCACCGGCCTCGATGCCGAGGCTGATCGCGGTGCCGTCGTCATATTGCCCGCCGACGATCCCCGCCTTGTCGAAGCGCGGGGCATATCGCTGCATCATCTCGGCATTGCGGCCGAAGCCGCCACCGCACAGGACGACGCCAGCCTCGGCGCGGAAGTACAACGTCTCGCCGAAATGGCGAACGCCCACGCCAGTGACGCGTTCGCCGTCCATCACCAGCGCGTTGACGTGCATCTCGAAGCGCGCGTCGACGCCGATCCTGGCGGCATGCTCGACCAGCTTCGCGAGGATCACGCCACCGCCGCCATCAAGCCCGTCGAACTCGACCTTATGACCGCGCGGCGCCGGCGGGGTAATGTCGCGAAACGGCCAGACCTTCTCATTGCCGCTGTACATCAGGCAGTCGGGGCCGGGCGGGACGAGATTCTTCTCGGCGTAGTAGGTCCTGCGGAAGGGAACGCCGCGCGCCTCGATCCAGTCGAAATGATCGGCGCTGCCGGCGGAGAGCCGTTCGATCTTGGCGCTGTCAGGCTGGTCGGTGATCGCGTTGAGATAGGCCGCCATCGCCTCCGGCGTGTCGTCGAAGCCGCACGCCTTCTGCACCGCGGTCCCGCCGCCGAGATAGAGCAGGCCACCGGAATAGACCGTCGAGCCGTCGCAGCCGCTGGCGCGCTCCAGCACCAGCACGCTGGCGCCGAGCTCGCGCGCCTCGATCGCAGCGCAGACCCCGGCAATGCCATAGCCGACGACGATCACATCGGCCGATCCCGACCAGCCGGCGACATCCTCCTGCGCGACGATCATGCTCGAACCCTTCTTGGCCCGTCAGCGAGCGAAACCCCGATTATACAGCGCTTGCCCGGGCGCGTACCGGACTCACCGGCAAATCCGCGATGGCGTATGATCGACAGGGTGGGGCGTCGGGGCTTGATGCCGCGCTCGCTCCCTACGCATGCTGACTCGCCGAACCAGGGAACGGGAGGGGCGCCGGAATGAAGTTCTGGCAGAACATCAGCTGGATCGAGCTCGACCAGATGATCGAGATGGCGAAATTCGCCGAGGAGCTCGGCTTCGAGGGCGTGATGGACGGGGACCATGTCTTCTTCCCCGACCCGCTGACCTCCGGCTATCCCTACACCCCCGACGGCACACCGCCGATGGGCCCGGCGGACGCCTACCCCGATAATTTCGCCTGCGCCGGCGCGATCGCGGCGGTCACCACCCGGCTGCGCTACGCGACGCAGGTCTTCATCCTGCCGCCGCGCAATCCGCTGATGGTCGCCAAGGCGGCGGCGACGGTCGCGATTCTCAGCAATCACCGCTTCATCCTCGGCGTCGGCGTCGGCTGGATGAAGGAGGAATGCGAGCAGGCCGGGGTCGACTTCCACAGCCGCGGCCGGCGCACCGACGAGATGATCGAGGTGATGCGCAAGCTCTGGCCCGGCGACACCGTCGAGCATCACGGCGAATTCTTTGATTTCGCGCCGCTGAGAATGCCGCCGGCGCCGGGGCGGCAGGTGCCGATCTACGCCGGCGGCTACAGCCAGGCGGCGATGCGGCGATCGGCCCGGCTCGACGGCTTCCTCTCGGCCGGCAACAAGCCCGAGGAGGTGCCTGGCGTCATCGCCGAGTTGAACGAGATGCGCCGGGAGCTAGGGCGCGACCATCTTCCGTTCGAGACCATCTTCCCGCTGACCACGCCCTACAGCCTCGACGACTTCAAGCGGGTCGAGGATGCGGGAGCGGACGGGATCATGGCCCATCCGCCCAAATTCACCATCGGAACGCATTCGACGATCGACCAGAAAAAGGCCGAGATGGAGCGATTTGCCGAGAATTTCATCCGCCATATGACCTGAAGGTCGGCGGTTCGGGATGTAAACACCGGCCGCATTCATGCTAGGGTCGCGGCCAGCAAGGAGAGTCATCATGGCGGTACTGGAAGCTGATCGCGTCAGGGCGAAGTCGGTCAATTACAAGATCATCGACGTCGACACCCATCTGTCCGAGCCCGAGGATCTGTGGACCAGCCGCGCGCCGGCCAAGTTCAAGGATCGCGTGCCGCAGGTGAAGGTCGTCGACGGCGAGGCGAGCTGGGTGATCGACGGCAAGCACAAGGTCGGCCTCGGTGCCTCCAGCTTCTTCCACAAGGATGGCAGGACCGCCACCGGCATCGAATATACCGGCTGGCGCATCGCCGACGTCCTGCCGAGCTGCTACGACACCAAGGCGCGGCTCGCCCATATGGACGAGGTCGGCATCCACGCCCAGATTATCTACCCGAACGTGATCGGCTTCGGTGGCCAGAACACCGGCAAGGTCGACCCCGAGCTGCGGCTCGTCTCGATCCAGATCTACAACGACTTCATGGCCGAGCTGCAGGAGACGTCCGGCCAGCGCCTGCTGCCGATGACCGCCCTGCCCTGGTGGGACATCGATCTGGCGGTCAAGGAAACCCTGCGGATGGATGACGCCGGCCTGCGCGGCATCAACATCAATTCCGACCCGCATCTCCACACCAGCGCCGACGGCAGCAAGCTGCCCGATCTCAGTGACGATTACTGGGCGCCGCTGTGGGAGGTCTGCCAGGACCGCAACATTCCGATCAACTTCCACATCGGCGCGTCCGAGCAGTCGATGCAGCTGGTCGACAGCGCGCCCTGGCCGTCGCTCAAAGGCGGGATGATGGCGGCGCTGGTCGGCTCGATGCTGTTCATCGACAACAGCCGGGTGATGGCCAACATCATCTTCTCGGGCATGCTCGACCGCTATCCCAAGCTCAAGTTCGTCTCGGTCGAGAGCGGCCTGGGCTGGGTGCCGTTCATGCTGGAATCGCTTGATTATCAGTATAATTATCTGACCGACCGGCCGCATTTCGACCTGACGCCGTCGGAGTATTTCCGGCGCAATTTCTACGCCTGCTTCTGGTTCGAGAAGCGCGATCTCAGCCATCTCATCGAGCGGATCGGCGTCGACAATTGTATGTTCGAGACCGACTTCCCGCATCCCGTCTCGCTGCACCCGGAGCCGCTCGACTATATCGAGTCCGGCCTCGCCCAGCTCAGCGACGAGGCGAGGCAGAAGGTGATGAGCGGCAACGCGGCGCGGGTCTACAACATCCCGCTGTAAGCCTGGGCAATCAGTGACAAGCCGGCGCGGTTCGACCGCGCCGGCAATTTAGGCGACGGGTTCGCGGCGAACCGCGCCAAGCGCGATGCGCCCGACCTCATCGAGCGCGCTCGCCAGCTGCTTGGCATCGACACGATCGGCAAAGCTGCCGCCGCCGGAATCGCGCAGCATCGGGTCGAGCCGCGAACGCAGCGCGCCGAGCGTCCAGTCCAGCATATCGCCATGAGCCAGTTCATCGAAGGTCACGACCCGCTGCCAGCTCTCGCGCGGCATCAGATAATGATAATGCGGGAAGTCGCTGAAGCAGTCGAAGCGGAGATATTCGATACCGTCATCGCCGAAGACATGGATCGAGACGCCATCGTCTTCCTCCTCGCCCGGCGTCATGAAGTCCTTGTTCTCCTCCCGGATCTTCTCGAACTCATCCTTGCCGTAATGGGCGACCGCAACATCCTCGCCGATGAAGCGATACTCGATGCCAAAGGAGACCGCGCCCGCGTCGACCATTCGCGTATTCTCGGGGATCGGCGGCACCGGATCGCGGTGAACGATCATTCCGACGACGACGGCCATGGCATCCTCCTGCGCTTTCGCATGTTGGTCGGAGGGTATCACAGATTTGGCTGGTGACCCCAACGGGACTCGAACCCGTGTTTTCGCCGTGAAAGGGCGACGTCCTAGACCGCTAGACGATGGGGCCGCGCGGCGAAGTCGGCGGATTAGGGGGCGGTCCCCTTTCGGTCAAGCAAGTGAGGAATGCTCAATCCGCCCAGGCGGCGTCCTCGACGTGCAGTTCGGCGGTGCGGCGGTCCTGCCAGTCGTCGATTCTCGCCCGGCCGGCGAGCCAAAGCCGCCGCTGGCCGGCGCCGAGCAGCGCCTGGCCGAGCGCGGTGCCGGCCTGGCGAAAGGCGACTGCCTTCAGCCGCGCGCCGTCGTCACCGGCGGCGATGATGCGGACATGGTCGGTGCCGACGACATCGGCCTTGATCAGCCGTACCGGCCCGGCGGCGACCCGCGGACCGGGCCAGCCGGCGCCATAGGGCCCGCCCAGCTCCATCGCTTCGACCAGCGCCGGGTTGATCCCCATCGGCGCGACCGCGGCGTCGAGCAGCAGCGACCGCTCGCTGCCCGCCTCGCCGACCGCGCCGGCGAGCCGCTCCTCGAGGAAATCGGCAAGGCGGTCGATCTGGTCGCCAGCGACGGTCAATCCGGCCGCCATGGCGTGGCCGCCACCGGCTATGAGCAGCCCCATATCCTTGGCCGCCAGCACCGCCGCGCCGAGATCGACGCCAGAGATCGAGCGGCCGGAGCCCTTGCCCAGCCCGGTCTCGTCGAGCGCGATTACTACGGCCGGCCTCCCGAGCGCCTCCTTCAACCGGCCAGCGACGATGCCGATCACGCCCGGATGCCAGCCATGGCCAGCGACCACCGTCACCGCGCGATTGCCCTGGTGGCGCGCCGCCACCTCGGCCTCGACCTGCACCGCCGCCTCGATCGCCCGGCGATCCTGGTTGAGCCGGTCGAGCTCGGCGGCGATTTCGGCCGCCTCGGCGGGATCCTCGCTGGTCAGCAGCCGCACGCCGAGGTCCGACCGGCCGACTCGGCCGCCGGCGTTGATCCGCGGGCCGAGGGCGAAGCCGAGATCGGTCGCGGTCGGCCGCCGCTCGACCCGCGCCGCGGCGAGCAGCGCGTTGAGGCCGATGTTGCGGCCGGCGCCGAGCACTTTCAGGCCTTGGGCGACGAAAGCGCGATTGAGCCCGCGCAGTGAGGCGACATCGGCGACCGTGCCGAGCGCCACCAGATCGAGCAGATCGACCAGCCGCGGCTCGGGCCGAGCGGCAAAGGCGCCGCGACCGCGCAGCGTCCTGACCAGCGCCGCACCGAGCAGAAAGGCGACGCCGACCGCGGCGAGATGGCCATGGGCGGCGGCCTCGCCCGCCTCGTCGAGCCGGTTCGGATTGACCAGCGCATGGGCCAGCGGCAGCTCGGCGGTGCATTTGTGATGGTCAACGACAATCACATCGATGCCGGCATCGCGCGCCTGCGCCAGCGCCTCATGCGCCTGCGCCCCGCAATCAACCGTGACGACCAGCCTGGTGCCGGCCGCGCCCAGGCTGAGCAGCGCCGCGCCCGAGGGGCCATAGCCCTCCATCAGCCGGTCGGGGATGTAATAGCTCGGGCTCGCGCCCAGCGCGCGCAGCAGCCGAATCAGCAGCGCCGCCGAGGTCGCGCCGTCGACGTCGTAATCGCCGAACACGGTGATCGCCTCGCCCGCCTCGACCGCGTCGGCGAGCCGCTCGGCGGCGCGATCCATGTCGCGGAAGATCGACGGGTCGGGCATGAAGCCGCGGATCGTCGGCGCGCGGTGCCGCTCGACCTCCTCGCGCGCAACGCCACGAGCCATCAGCAGTTGGGTGACAAGATCGTCGGGGACCAGCGCATCGTCACGCCCGTCGGTCGCGGTGCCGCGCCAATGCCAGGGCTGGCCGAGGATCGACTGCAGAACACCGCAGACGGGATAGCTGGTCATGCCGAAGCCTAGACCAGCAATGGGCCCGCGTGAATCCTCAAAGACCCTTGTGGTGCTCGCCCTTGACCCAGCGCACCGTGCCCGAGCTGGCGCGCATGACGACGCTCTCGGTGGTGATGCAGCCGCCCTTGAACCGCTTGACGCCATCGAGCAGCGAGCCGTCGGTGACGCCGGTGGCGGCAAAGATCGCATCGCCCTTCACCAGCTCGTCGAGCTTGTAGATGCGATCGAGCTGGGTGATGCCCCATTTGCGCGCGCGCGCCTTCTCGTCGTCGTTGCGGAAGATCAGCCGGCCCTCGAACTGGCCGCCGACGCAGCGCAAGGCGGCGGCCGCGAGCACGCCCTCCGGCGCGCCGCCAAGCCCCATATAGGCGTCGACATTGGTGTCGGGATCGGTCACCGCGATCACCCCGGCGACGTCGCCGTCGGGAATCAGCTTGATGCCGCAGCCCAGGCCGCGCAGCTCGGCGATCAGCTTCTCGTGGCGCGGCCGGTCGAGCACGCACACGATGATCTCATTGGCGCCGACGCCTTTGGACTTGGCCAGCGCCTTGATGTTTTCGGTCGGCGATTTCGCCAGGCTGACAATGCCATCGGGATAGCCCGGGCCGACCGCCAGCTTGTCCATATAGACGTCGGGCGCGTTGAGCAGGCAGCCCTCCTCGGCGATCGCCAGCACGGCGAGCGCATTGGGGCCGGCGGTGGCGGTGATCGTCGTGCCTTCGAGCGGGTCGAGCGCGATGTCGATCTTCGGGCCCTTGCCCTGGGCGCGGCCGACCTTCTCGCCGATGTAGAGCATTGGCGCCTCATCGCGCTCGCCCTCGCCAATGACGACGGTGCCGTCGAAATCGAGCTCGTTGAAGGCGGCGCGCATCGCCTCGACGGCGGCGGCATCGGCGGCCTTTTCGTCGCCGCGACCGATCAGCCGCGAGGCGGCGATCGCCGCCGCCTCGGTGACGCGGACCATTTCCATGACGAGGAGACGATCGAGTGCCTTGCTCGCTTTGACCATCCGGACCCTGCCCTGCGCTATGTGCCACCGCGATTAAGCGTGGCGTGTGACCTTGTCGAGAAGGCTGGAGGCCGATTTCATCGCAAATGGACCTTGTCCGCGACGCCTCGGCTCAGAGATCGAGAATGTGCATAAGCATCGGTTCGCCAATGATATTCGACGAGCCGCGCAGCCGCTCCAGGGCATCGGTGACCGCCCGTTCCGGCCCCTCATGGGTGACAATCACCAAGAGCGCGCCATCATCGGTCGCGCCGCGCTGGATCAGGCTTTCGATCGACACGCCCGAATCGCGCATCGCCGCGGTGATCTCGGCCAGCACGCCGGGCCGGTCGGCGACAGTGAAGCGGAGATAGGCACGGCCGAGCCGCTCGCCGCTTGGCGCCTGTGGCAAGGCGGCAAGGCTGGCCACCGGCATGGCAAAGGCCGGACCGACCTCGCCGCGGGCGACGTCGATCAGATCGGCGACGACTGCGCTGGCGGTCGGCCCCTCGCCGGCGCCGCGCCCCTCGAAGAACAGCCGGCCGACGAAATTGCCCTCGGCGACGACCGCGTTGAGCGAGCCGTCGACATGGGCGAGCGGGTGGCTCAGCGGCACGAGACAGGGGTGGACGCGCTGGAACAACCCGTCGGAGCCGGCCTCGGCCATGCCGATCAGCCGGACCCGGAACCCGAGCGAATCCGCGTGGGCGATGTCGGCGGCGACGATATGGCGGATGCCAGAGATTACCACCTGGTCGAAGGCGATGCCGGTGCCGAACGACAGGCTGGCGAGAATCGCGAGCTTGTGCGCCGCATCGATGCCATCGATGTCGAGGCTGGGATCGGGCTTTTCGGCATAGCCCAGCTCCTGCGCCTCGCCGAGCACCTCGGCGAAGTCGCGCCCTTCCTTCTCCATCGTCGTCAGGATGTAATTGCAGGTGCCGTTGAGGATGCCATAGACCCGGCCGATCTCATTGGCTGCGGCGCCCTCGCGCAGCCCCTTGATCACCGGAATGCCGCCTGCGACCGCCGCCTCATATTTGAACGCGACGCCAGCGGTTTCCGCAGCTGCGGCAAGCTCCAGCCCGTGATGGGCGATCATCGCCTTGTTGCCGGTGACGAAGGGCTTGCCCGCGGTCAGCGCCGCCCGCGCCAGCGTCAGGGCGGGACCGTCGGCGCCGCCGATCACCTCGACGATCACGTCGACATCGTCGCGCTGGACAAGCGCCAGCGCGTCGTCGACCCAGTCAAATTTGCTGAGATCGACGCCGCGGTCGCGCGTGCGGTCGCGGGCGCTGACCGCGACGACCTGGATCGGCCGGCCGGCGCGGCGCTCGACCAGCGCGCGATTCGCCTCGATCAGCTTGATCACCCCGGCGCCGACCGTTCCCAGTCCCGCCAGCGCGACACGCAACGGCTGCGTCATCGAAAAACCGTCCTTATCTGCCCGCGCCTGCCCTAACCGCCCCGGCGCTTGAGGCCAAGCTCAGCCGATCAGCTTGCCGAGGCGGATGATCGCCGGGTTGGCGTCGCCGCCCTGCCGGGTCGTGGTGTCGCCGGCCATCGCGTTCAGCGCCACCGCCCGCTCATAGATCATCGCGAAGCGGAAAGTGGCGAAGACCTCGTGCCATTCGAAGCTGTCGGCCTTGCGGCCCATGAAATGCTCCCAGGCGGCGATCGTCGCGTCATGATCCCCGATCCCCTCGAGCAGCGGCACGCCGGCGGTCTCGGTGACCGCGGTTTCGAAGAACAGCCACCAGCCGAGGTCGCTCTCCGCCCCACCGAGCGACGCGGTCTCCCAGTCGAGCAAGGCGACGCAGCGATTGTCGCGAAAGACGATGTTGCCGGGACGCGCGTCGCCCCAGGCGAGCGCCGTCACGCGATCGGCGGGCATGTGATCGGCAAGCCAAAGGCGCGCGCGCTCGATCATCGGATGCGGCGGGACCGCGGCCCAACGGCGATATTCGTCCCAGGCGGCGAGTTCCTGATCGACTCCCGTAGGACCGAGCTCCGGGTGGTTCAGGAAGGGAAAGAGCGCCGGATCGACGCGATGGATCCGGGTCATCGCCTCGATCGCGCTCAGCCACATCGCCTCGCGATCGCTGGGCGAAGCATCGGCCAGCACGCCGGCGCTGTGATGCCCCTCGGCTGGCACCTCGCCCTCGATCCGTTCCATGACGTAGAATGGCGCGCCGAGCACCGCCGGATCGGGCTCGTACCAAAGCACGCCGGGCACCGGCACGTCGCTCTTGGTCGACAGCACTTCCAGCACGCGGAACTGCTTTTCCACCGCCGGGTCCTGATAGACCTGATAGCCGGTCGCCTCGACCCGCACGACCCAGCGGACGGCGCGTTTCACCCCCTTTTCGGTGATCGCGAGGTCGATCATCCAAGTCTCGCTCGAGGCGCCCTCCTTGGGCGTCGAGACGGCGGTGATGGCGATCTCATCGGCTTCGGGCATGTGCTCGTGCAGCCAGCCGATCAGCGGCTGGTTGAGGCTGGCGGCATCTCGCTTATTGCCGATCGCCACCCTTTCCCTCCCCCGCTGTTGGATGCCATAGGCGTCTAACCGACGAGGGGAGAGCCGTCCATGAGCAGCACCATGACCCGCAACCTCGACGACATGATCCTCGACGTCTCGGCCGATTGTCCGCACCAGCCGGGCGAGGATCCGAGTTGGCAGGAAAGCTCGCTGTTCGTCTGGCATGATCTCGACCAGGGCATCGGCGGCTTCTGGCGGCTTGGCCAGGAGCCGGTCGTCAGCCAGCTCAATTCCTGCTTCGGCATGTTCACCCATGACGGCCTGCGCTTCCGCTCCAACGTCACCGGCGTGCCGATGGCGAAGAGCGATCGCGGCGAGACCTTCATGGGCTGGGGCAATGCGCTGCGCGTCGATCTCGATGTGCTCAAGATCAAGGCCGATTTCCCGGATTGCGAAGCGCAACTTCAGTTCACCGACTTTTTCCCGCGCTACGACTACATCAAGATGGTCAGCGGTGACGCGATGCCCGAAGGCACCGCCCATCACATCGAGGTCGCCGGGCGGATGACCGGCAAGGTGCGGATCGGCGAGCGCGAGCTGGAGATCAATGCGCTCGGCTATCGCGACCGCTCATGGGGGCCGCGCGACTGGGGCTTCCTGCGCGGCACGCGCTGGTGGCCCTGCGTGTTCGGACCGGATCTGTCGATCCACACGCTGGTCGCGCTGACCTACAACGGCAAGCTGATGAAGGTCGGCTATGTCTTCCGCGACGGCGTGCCGATCCCGATCAAGGACGTCGAAGTGCTCGTTTCGCTGGAGTCCGACGCGCTTTCGCCGACCAGCGGCATGGCGCGGATCACGCTCCCCGACGGCGAGCAGCTCGATCTCTCCTGCGAGGTGACCGACGGCATCATCCTTCACGTCCGCGGCTACACCGCAGTCGAGGGCATCGGCACGGCGCAGCTCGGCGTCCGGCGCGGCATGTCCAATCTCGAGGTCAGCACCAATGCCGGCGGCGGCACCAGCGCGCCGGTGCTCGCGCTGGGCGCAAACATGGGCGACGGCCTCAGCCGTCGCTGAACATCAGGAGATGGCGGCCCAGGCGGTGCGAAACGCCAGGATCAGCAGCGACCAGAGCATGATCGACGAGCCGAGAATGAACAGCGCACGGCCCCAGAACGGCCAGCGGCTCTCATCATCAACCGCCCGGCGGACGGGCGCCGGCGCGGGACGCGCCGCGGGCGCAAAGAGAGGCGCGGAGCGGTTGGCCGGGAAATTGGGCCAGATGACCTTGCTCTCGCTGACCGCGGCGGCGAGGGCCTCGGAGGCGATCGGCGTCTCGAACTCGCAGCCAATGGTCGAGCTGCCGCGCCAACGGACCTTGGCCGAGACGCGGCCGACGCCCGCCAGCTCCAGCCACACCTCGCTGCCGACCGGCAGCCGCGCGGCGGTCTGGGCGAGAAAACCATGGGCGGAAATATCATGGACGACGACGTCGATCGCCTCGCCGGCATCGCCTGCGCCGAGACTGGCGTCGAGCATCAAGCGGCTACGCTCAGCCTGGCGCCCCGAATCGCCTAACGGGCCAAGTTTTGCCGCGAGCGCCATCGCGCCTTGCTCCTCATCCGAATGGACTAGGGGAGCATGCGGGGAGTTCGGTTAAGCAAGCGTAAAACAAACTGTTTCTCAGCCGTTCTGAATCTGTAATTTCGGCGCGATCGCGTCATGACGGGGTAAGAATGACATCGATCGCGACCGGGCCGGAAACAGCGCTCGACAAACCTTCACAGGAAGCACCACCGCGCACTGGGAGGCTGATCGCCTTTTCCCTCATGTCGGTGCCGGTCAATGCCGCGCAGGTGCCGCTGACGGTCTATCTCACCCCGATCTACGCGCAGTATTTCGGCCTGTCGCTGAAGGCGCTCGGGCTGATCTTCCTGCTCGAACGGCTGTGGGGCGCGGCCGCGGACCCGCTGATCGGCGTGCTAAGCGACCGCACGCGCAGCCGCTGGGGCCGGCGCAAGCCGTGGATCGCCGCCGGCGCGCTGATCTTCGCGCTCGCCGGCGTGCCGATGTTCTTCCCGTCACCCGGAGTGACGCCGCTTCACCTCGGCGTCGTGCTGTTCGCCTTCTATCTCGGCTGGTCGATGATCCAGATTCCCTATTTCGCCTGGTCGGGCGAGCTTTCGAGCGACTATCACCAGCGCACGCGGATCGTGACCTATCAGCAGGTGGCGATCGCGATCTCGTTGGTGCTGGTGCTGATCCTGCCGATGGCGCTGGAGCAATGGCGGCCGGGCGATGGCGCGCTGAAGCTTGGCGCGATGGGCGGCTTCGTCATCGCCTCGGTGATTGTGGCGACGCTCTTCACCCTGCCAGCTTTTCCCGAGCCGCAGGTCGAACAGCATCGCGCGCCGCGCGCCGCGCTCGCGACGACGTTGCGGCTGATCGCCCGCGAGACCTTGCTGCTGCGCGTGCTCGGCTCCGATTTCGCGATCAATCTCGCGCAGAACATACGCGGCACCTTGTTCGTCTTCTTCGTCGTCCAGGTCGCGGGCTTGCCGCAATGGGCGGCAGGGCTGTTCCTGCTGCAGTTCCTCTTCGGCATCCTCGCCGGGCCGATCTGGCTGCGCGTCGGCTATCGTTTCGGCAAGCATCAGGCGGCGATCATCGGCGAGCTCGTCCAGGTCGCCTGCAACCTCGGACTGCTGTTCGTCACGCCCGGCGCGCTGCCGCTGCTCGCTGGCCTCACCGTCGTCCAGGGGCTGGCGCAGGGATCAGGCAACCAGATGCTGCGCGCGATCGTCGCCGACGTTGCCGACAAGCACCGGCTCGACACCGGCGTCGACCGCTCGGCGCTGTTCTTCTCGGTGTTCAGCCTCGCCGCCAAGGCGGCGATGGCAGCGGCGATCGGCATCGCCCTGCCCCTGATCGCCTGGCTCGGCTTCAATCCCGCCGGCAGCAACACGGCCGAAGCACTGCGCGGCGTGGCGCTGGTCTTCGCCGTCGGTCCGGCGCTGGCGCATGTCGTTGCCGCCTGGCTGGTCTACGGCTTCCCGCTCGACGAGCAGGCCCATGACCGCATCCGCCGCGCACTCGCCGCACGCGACGCGCAACCGATCGTCGAGCCGGCAGATGGCCTCGGCTGAAACTGCGGCCAGTCGCGGCACCCGGACTTGCCTTCATCGCGGGCCACCGCCAATCCTCGCTGCACAAGCAGAGGATGCGGGGGAGCGATGAACCAGGTGGACAGCGCCCCGGCGGAGGGCTTCAGCTTGTTGCGGTGGATCGGCACGGCCATCTTCCTGGTCCTGGGGGTGCCGCTGATCTGGGGCGGCATCCGGCTCGTCGGGCTCGGCGGCTCGCCCTATTACGTCATCGCCGGCCTGCTGCTCGCCGTCACCGCGATCCTGATCCTGCGCCGCCATGCCTGCGCCTTATGGCTCTATGCCGTGATCCTCCTCGGAACGATCATCTGGGCGCTGGCCGAGGTCGGGCTGAACTGCTGGGCGCTGATGCCGCGGCTGGCCGGTCCGGCGGTCCTCGGCCTGTGGTTCGCCATCCCCGCGGTGTGGCGCGGCCTCCCGCGCGGACCGAAGATCCGCGGCGACGCGCTCGTGCTGCCGGCGCTGTTCGTCCTCGCCTTCGGCCTGATGATCGGCAGCTATGTCGGCAAGCGCTTCGAGCCGCTCGCCGACGGACGCACAACGACCGCGGTGGCCGGCGATCCGACGCAATGGCCGAACTACGCCAATGACGTCGGCGGCAGCCATTTCACCGTGGCCAACCAGATCACCCCGGCCAATGCGAGCCAGCTCGAGCAGGCCTGGGTCTATCACACCGGCGAGAGGATCATTCCCGGCGGCCCGCCGCTTGTCGCGCTCAACTTCGAGGTGACGCCGCTCAAGATCGACGACGCGCTCTATCTCTGCACCTCGCAGAACACCGCCATCTCGATCGACGCCGACACTGGCAAGGAGATCTGGCGCTACGATCCCAAGCTCAACCCCGCCGGGCTCAACCACCGCGTCTGCCGCGGCCTGTCCTATGCCCTGACCGGCGGCGAGGGGATCTGCGCGCGCCGGCTGCTGATGGGCACGAACGACGACCGGCTGATCGCGCTGGATCTCGCCACCGGCCGGCCCTGCCCCGGCTTCGGCAAGGACGGCACGGTCGACATGAAGGAAGGGCTCGGGCCCTTCCCGCCGGCCTATCACTACGTCACCTCGCCGCCGGTGATCGTGCATGGCGTCGCAGTGGTCGGCGGTTTCGTCTTCGACAACCAGTCGACCGACGAGCCCTCCGGCGTGATCCGCGCCTATGACGTGACCAGCGGCAAGCTGGTCTGGGCCTGGGACGGCGTCCATGAGACTGCGGTGCCGCCGCTCAAGCCCGGCGAAGTCTTTGCCCGCGGCACACCCAACAGCTGGACGGTCAACAGCGCCGACGAGAAGCTCGGACTAGTCTACATCGCCACCGGCGGCGCCCCGCCCGATTTCTACGGCGCGATGCGCAAGCCCGGCTGGGACAAATACGGCAGCTCGATCGTCGCGCTCGACGCCGCGACCGGCAATTTGCGCTGGGCCTTCCAGACGACCCACAATGACGTCTGGGACTATGACGTCGGCTCGCAACCGGTGCTGGTCGAATTCAACACGCCGCAAGGTCCCGTGCCTGGGCTGCTGGCGCCGACCAAGCGCGGCGAAATCTTCGTGCTCGACCGGCGCACCGGCAAGCCGCTGACCCAGGTGGTCGAGCGCAAGGTGCCGACCAACGATCCGCCGCCGGGCGAGCGGCTGTCGCCGACCCAGCCCTATTCGATCGGCTTTCCCTCCTTCGCGCCAAAGGACCTGACCGAGGCGGCGATGTGGGGCGCGACGCCGATCGATCAGATGCTCTGCCGCATCGCCTTCAGGAGCCGCCGCTACGACGGCCAGTACACGCCCGGCAGCACCGGCGGCGCGATCCATCATCCCGGCTCGGTCGGCGTGCTCGACTGGGGCAGCGTCGCGATCGATCCCGGCCGCGGCATCGCCATCGCCAACGCCAGCTACATGCCCTACGCCGACAAGCTGGTCCCGCGCGCCACCGCCGACGCCCAGGGTATCGTCCCGGCCAATACACCGGCGAAACCGACGAACACGCCCTATGTGCCGCCCAACCCCCATGCCTGGACCTCGGCCCAGGCCGGCACGCCCTTCGCGGTGGAGACCGCGCCGTTCCTCTCGCCGCTCGGCTTTCCCTGCCATCAGCCGCCCTGGGGGGTGATCGCCGCGATCGACCTGAAGACCCGCCAGATCCTGTGGCAGCAGCCCTTCGGCACGAGCCGCGGCCATGCCCCGCTCAACCTCGCGCTGCCGGTCGGCATCTTCAACCAGGGTGGTGCTGTCACCACCGCCGGTGGCGTCACCTTCACCGGCGCCGCGGTCGACGGCTATATTCGCGCCTATGACACGGCGACCGGCCGCGAGCTGTGGAAGGCGGCGCTGCCGCACGGCGGCCAGGCCAATCCGATGAGCTACGTCTCGCGCAAGACCGGCCGGCAATATGTCGTGATCGCCGCCGGCGGACATGCCGAGCTGGCGACCGGCGGCGGCGATGCCGTGATCGCCTTCGCCCTGCCGCAGAAGAGGTGAGTGCGATGAGCGAGAGCGCGACGATGGATCAGCTGAACATTCCCGACCACATCCCACCCGAACTGGTCGTCGACCTCAATCTTTATGATCTTGTCCGCGGCGGCGAGGACGCGCAGATCGCCTGGCAGCGGTTTCGTCACCACGGCCCGATCGTCTGGTCGCCGCACAATGGCGGCCATTGGGTTCCGACGCGGTCCGACGACATCAAGACGCTGTTCCGCGACACGGTCAATTTGTCGGCAACCGACGGCACGGCGGTCCCGCCCCCGGCCGGAGTGCACCTGCTCCCGACCAACACCGATCCGCCCGAGCTCGAGGAATATCGCCGCGCGGTGATGCCCTTCTTCTCGCCGAACGCGATCAATGCCGTCTCGCAGGACATCCGCCAGCGGGCGATCGCGATGATCGAGGAGCTCCAGCCGCTTGGGCAATGCGAGTTCGTCGATGATTTCGCGCAAAAGATGCCCGTCCTCGTCTTCCTCAGCTTCATGGGCCTGCCGGCGGAGGATCGGCAGTACCTGCTCGAAATCACAAATAATTTTGTCCGCAGTCCCGACATGGCCGTCAAGATGAAGGCGTTTGGCGACGTCTTCGCCTATCTCGAAGAGCGCATCGTCGAGCGCCGTACCGCGCCCGCCGGCGACGTTATCTCGCGGCTGCTTGAAGCGACGTTCAACGGCCGGGTCTACACCCATGACGAAGTGCTCAAGACCTGTGTCACGCTGCTTCTTGCCGGGCTCGACACAGTCGCCGCGCTGCTCGGCTTCGTCGCCGCATGGCTCGCACGCGAGCCCGCGCAACGCGCCGCGATCCGCGCGCGCGGCAGCGATCTCGCTCCTGTCAGCGAGGAGCTGCTGCGCCGCTTCGCTGTCGCCAATCTCGGCCGCCGTGTCGCACGCGATTTCGAGCTGCACGGGGTGAGGCTCAAGGCCGGCGACCGCATCCTCCTGTCGACCGTGTTGCACAATCTCGATGCCGAGCTCTTTCCCGAGCCGATGAAGATCGATTTCGACCGCGGCCGCATCGCCCATCTCACCTTCGGCAGCGGCGGCCATGCCTGCCTCGGCGCCTATCTCGCGCGCACCGAGCTCGGCATCTTCCTCGAGGAATGGCTCAGGCGCATTCCCGATTTCGAGATCGCGCCCGGCAACGAGGCCAAGTCCTCCTCGGGCGGGATCGACGCGGTCGATCGCCTCCCGCTGCGCTGGGCCGTCTGAGGTGACCAAATGGCAATGCTATTATTGCGGCCATGTCCATGACGAGGCGGTCGGCGATCCCGAAGGCGGCGTCGCCCCGGCGACGCCATTCGCCGAGATTCCCGAGAGCTGGAAATGCCCAGTGTGCGGCGCCGACAAGGCCGATTTCTTCCAGATCCAGGCCTGACTGAGGATCCCCGCGATGACGACGCTGCCCAGAACGCCCGCCGAAGCGCCCTATGTCGCGCTGTTCACCATCGACGTCGTGCCGGCGCGGCGAGAGGATTTCCTCGCCGCGATGGAGAAGGCGATGGCGGAATCGGCAAAAGAGCCGGGCGTCGCCTCTTTCATGCTGCTGAGTGACCGCGACGATCCCAACCGCTTCACCGCAGTCGACGTCTATACCGACAAGGCCGGCTTCGACGCGCATAACCAGGCGCCGCAGACGCTCTGGCTGATCGAGGCGCTCGACGGCTGTCTCGCCGGCCCGGTGCAGGGGACCTTCCACCATCGCCTGGTCGACGAACATGATTTTCGCGGAACCTGAGGCCACGGCCGCCGATTGACGCCGAACAGGCGAAGATCGGAGAGGCAATGACGGACGAGGCCGACAAAGCCCCCGGAGCGACGGCGCTTCTGATCGTTGACATGATCAACGACTTCGCCTTCGAGGAAGCCGGCACCCTGCTCGACCGTGTTGAAGACATCGCCGAGGTCATCGACCGGCTGCGCGGCAAAGCCGACCAGGCCGGCGTGCCGACCGTCTACGTCAACGACAATTACGGGCAGTGGCATTCGGAACGGGACAAGATCATCGACTATTGCCGCGGTAGGAATGAGCGTGGCCGCATGATCATCGACCGGCTGCGCCCGCGCGAGCAGGATTATTTCATCATCAAGCCGCAATTCTCAGGCTTCTACGCGACCAATCTGCCGGTGGTGCTGCCGCAGATCGGGGTCAGCCGACTCATCCTCACCGGCATCGCCGCGGACATCTGCGTGCTGTTCACCGCCGCCGACGCGCATATGCGCGCCTATGACCTCTGGGTGCCGCGAGATGCCGTCGCGAGCAGCCAGGACGCGCATCGCGACTGGGCGATCGGCATCATGGAAAAGAGCATGGACGCCGAGACGCGCGCCTCGACCGAATATAGGCTAGAGGCGTGGATCGAACGAGCCGGCTAGCGGGAGAGGAAGAATGAGCGAAGCCGATATCGCCGCCGAGGTCGAGGCGACCTGCAAGCGCTATCTCAAGGGCTATCCCGACGCTCTCTGGCGCTATCTCAGGGACGGCACGCCGGTCGACTATGCCGCGCTCGGCTTCTGGTCCTTCCCGATGATGTTCATCATCGGCGACGGCAAGGGCGGCAGCAGCGTCACCATCGTCGACGAGGCGCTATTCGATAGCCAGGTCCGCGCGGTCTACGACAAATACGGCGCGGAAGGCTGGGGCGGCGATCTCCGTCTCGACTCGGCGAAGGTCTCGGTCGTCTCGGATGACATCGCGCTGATCGAGACAAAGGGCACGCGCTTCCGCGCCGACGGCAGCGACTTCAACACATGGGACAGCTGCTACTGGATGAAGCGCACCGCCGCAGGCTGGAAGCAATTCGCCGTCACCGATACCGAAGCGCCGCGCCCGCCTGCCCAGGAATGGGTCCGCTGGCTGCGCGCCGCGGGCGGGTTGTGAGCGGCAGCGAGGCCGATACCGCCGCCGAGGTCGAGGCGGCGTGCCGGCGTTATATCAAGGATTTTCCCGCCGCGGTCTGGCGCTATCTCCAGGACGGCACGCCGATCGACCATGCGGCGATCGACTTCTGGATCTCGCCGACGCTGTACATCATGGGCGACGGCAAGGGCGGCAGCAGCGTCACCATTTTCGACCAGGCCGTGATCAGCCGCCAGCTCTGCACACTCTACGAGCAATATCGCGCCCAGGGCTGGGCCGGCGACCTCAGGATCGACAGCGTCAAGGTGTCGGTCGCCTCGGCCGACATCGCGCTGGTCGAGATGAAGGGCACGCGCGTGCGCCCCGATGGCAGCGCGTTCAACACGTGGCACAGCTGCTACTGGATGAAGCGCGCGGCGAGCGGGTGGAAGCAATTCGCCGTCACCGAGACGCTTCCGCCGCGCCCACCCGTGACGGAATGGGTGCGCTGGCTGCGCGCGGCAGGTGGAATTTAAACGTGCTTTTTTGCTCGTCATTCCCGCGCAGGCGGGAATCCAGCAGCCGTTGTATCAGCGACTGCCTTCGCGGTCTCGACGTCACTCTGGATTCCCGCCTTCGCGGGAATGACGGAAATAAGGTGACGAGGAGGAGGTCGTTCAGATCACGCCCTGCTCGCGCAGCGCCGCCATGCGTGCGGCATCGAAGCCGAACTCGGCGAGCACTTCCTCGGTGTGCTGGCCGATCATCGGCGGCGGGCGCTCGTAGCGCACCGGGCTTTCCGACAGGCGGATCGGATTGGCGACCATCCGCACCTGCGTCGTCGGCGTGATCGGATGATCCATTTGGATCTCGATGCCGCGATGCTTCACATGCGGATCGTCGAACAGCGTGTCGTAATCGTTGATCACCGAGCAGGGCACCTTCGCCGCAACCAGCGCCGCCTGCAGGTCGAACTTGTCCCACTCCATCATCTTCGGCTCGGCCAGCGCATCCCATTCATGGCGATTGTCGAAGCGTAACGGGCTGGTGGCGAAGCGCGGCTCCTTGGCGATCTCGGAGATACCGAGGACGTCACACAGCGCCTGATGCTGTTTCTGATTACCCGCCGAGATATAGATCGTGCCGTCGCGGCAACGGAATACTTTCGACGGATGGCCGCCATTGCCGACCGTGCCCTTGCGCTCCGGCACGATGCCATCGACGAGATAGCCCTGGACCATGTGCGACTGCATCGCCACCGCCGTGTCGAGCAGCGCGATGTCGATATGCTGGCCTTCGCCGGAAATGCGATCGCGATGCAGCAGCGCCGCCAAAATGCCGATCGCTGCGTTATAGCCGGTGGTGATGTCGACCAGGCTCGGCCCGATCCGCATCGGTCCGCCGCCCGGCTCGTCGTCGGGAATGCCGGTGACGCTCATCAAGCCGCTCTGCGCCTGGAACACCGCGTCATAGCCGGGCCGGCTGCTGTACGGCCCGCTCTGGCCGTATCCGGTCAGCGAGCAATAGACGAGCCGCGGGTTGAGCTTGCGGATTGTGTCATAGTCGAGTCCGACGCGGGCGGTTGCCCCGGCGATGAAATTCTCCATCAGCACGTCGCTGCGCTTGGCGATCTCGACGATGATCTCGCGACCCTCGGGCTTGGAGAAGTCGACTGCGATCGAACGCTTGTTGCGATTGGCACCGACGAAGAAGCTGGATTCGCGCGACGGCTTGCCATCCGCGTCCGGCAACCAGGCGGGGCCATAGATCCGCGCGTCATCGCCGACGCCGGGCCGCTCGACCTTGATCACATCGGCGCCGAGATCGGCGAGCATCTGCGTCGCCCAGGGCGCCGCCAGCACCCGGCTGAGATCGAGCACGCGAATGCCGGCAAGCGCGCCGGCGGTCTCCCCCGCCATCGTTCAGCGCCCCGTGAAATTCGGCGAGCGCTTCTCGCGGAAGGCGGCGACGCCCTCGCGAAAATCGGCGCTGGCGGCAATCCGCGGCAACACGTCGAGCTCGAGGCGCAAGAGATCCTCGAGCGATTCGAGCCGGCCGCTCAGCGCGCTCTTCGTCGCGGCCAGCGCCAGCGGGCCGACGCCGGCCAGCGACGTCGCCAGCTCGAGCGCAACGTCGAGCGCGCCGCCCGCGGGCGCAAGCTTGTCGGCGAAACCCAGCGCGAACGCCTCGGTCCCGGACAGCTTCTCGGACAGATAGATCATCCGTCGCGCGACCTGCTTTCCGACGCGCTCGCTGAGCGTGTAGATCAAGCCGAGATCGGGCATCAGGCCGAGCGTGGTGAAGGCGATGCCGAAGCGCGCGTCCTCCGCCGCGACGATCAGGTCGCAGGCCGAGGCGATCGACAGTCCGCCGCCAACGGCCGTCCCCTCGACCGCGGCGATAATTGGCTTGGGGCCAAGCGCGATCGCCTTCACGAAACGCTGCGAGTCGCCGATCCGCTCGCGAAACTGGGTCGGCGACGGGTCGGAACCGCCGACGCCGGTGAGATCGGCGCCGGCACAGAAATGCCCGCCCTCTCCGCGCAGGATGATCGCCCGCACGCTGTCGTCGGAATAGGCGTCTTCGAGCAGCGCCGCGATCCGCTTCCTCATCGCGATGGTGAAGGCGTTGCGCCGCTCGGGATTGACCATCGTGATGATCAGGGTTGGACCTTCGCGACGGTCATTGATGCCGTCGATGAGATTGCCATCGGCCAAGGGAAAATTCCTTACAGGTCGGGGAAGAGAAGCTTGGCGTTGTCGATGAAGAACTTGCGCGCATAGTCGGGCGGCAGCTGGTTCATCCATTTGCTGAACTTGCCATAGGGATCGCGGCTGCCCTCGAAATGCGGGTAGTCGGTGCTGAAGATATACGCCTCTTCCATGCCGTAGCGCTCGATCATCAGCGGCAGATTTTCATTCCAGAAGGGCGTCACGCGGACATTGCGGACGACATATTCGCTCGGCTTGAGCGCATATTTGCGCCCGACCTTGCCCATGAACTCGGCCCAGATGTCCATTCGCTCGATGCACGGCCCGAGCCAATGCGCGCCGAGCTCAATGATGCCGACGCGCAGGCCCGGAAAGCGGTCGAACACGCTGCCCATGATCATCGTCGTCAGGAACAGCTCGGCCGATTGATGCGCGACGAGGATGAAATAGGGGCTGATCGCCTCCTCGCCGCCCGGCCGGTTCGACGGCGCCGCCTTCAGTGCGGCGGCCTGGCCCCAGCCGCGCTCCGGCGTCATCGGATCCTTGTCGCGCACGAGCATGTCCGGGGTCTTGCTGGTCATCAGCCCGCCCGCGCCGAGGTGCAATGTCGCCGGGACATCGGCTTCCTCGAGCATCGCCCAGAACGGATCCCAATCCTCATGCGCCGGCGAGACTCCGCCCGGCGGGGTCACCGAGGGCAGAGTAACGAGCTTGGCGCCGGCCTTGATCACCCGCTCCGCCTCGGCCTTGGCCCAGGCGATGTCGGTCATGTTGATCTGCATCGCGACGCGGGCGCGGCCGTTGGTCCGGCGCGTCCAGTCGAGACCATAATCGTTGTAGCGCCGGCAGGCCTCGCGCGCCGCCTGGGAGTTGATCCTCAGCTCGCCACTGGCGGTGTTGTAGAATACCAGCTGCCCCGCGACCCCCATCGCATCGAGCGCCTCGATCCGCTCCGGCGCGTCATAGGCGCCGAGCGCGCCGATGCCCTTGACGTTCCACAGTTCGGCACGGTTGCGCGCGCGATTGTCGGCATAGGTCTCGCTCTGGACATGCTCGCCGATGAACTTGACCATCATGCCGCCGTCGAGCGCGCCGGCGACCTCACGCAGCATGTCGACGTGCATGTACATATGGCCGTCGCCGTCGAGGATCCGGCCAATGAATGGATCGGCCGCGGTTGGCGCGGCGGACAGGGCTTGTGTATCCGTCATGGTCCCTCTCCCGAGTCGACGCGCGCGAAATTAGCTCGGCTTGGGCGAGGCTACGAGATTGCAAAAGTGAATGCCAGTGCTAACGATTGCGTAGAGCATCTTTATCGGCACCGGCATCGCCGCTGATCATGGGGAGAATGTGATGGGCAAGTGGTTGAAGTCGCAGCAGACGCTGCTGTTCGAGATCCGCGGGCATGTCGCCTACGTCACGCTCAATCAGCCCGACAAGCGCAACGCGCTGAGCAATTTCGCGATGCACGAGTTGCACGACGCGATGATGGAGGCGGATGACCATAAGGATGTCCGCTGCGTCGTCCTGTCGGGCGCCGGCAAGGATTTCTGCGCCGGCGCCGATGTCGCCAGCGGCCCGGTCTCGCACGACAGCGCCGAGCCCGACTATGATCCGAAGAATTACCGCGCCCGCGACAATTACGAGGACGACAGCTGGCTGACCGAGCAGGGCAGCGGCCTGCGCCTCGTCATCCACAACATGCACAAGCCGGTGATCGCCAAGGTCCACGGCAATTGCCTGGCGGCGGGCTCCGACGTCGCGCTCAACTGCGACATTATCCTCGCCGCGGACAACGCCCGCATCGGATTTCCGGCGACGCGCGGGCTCGGCTCGCCGGCCAACCACATGTGGCTCTATCTGGTCGGCCCGCAATGGGCGAAGCGGATGCTGCTCACCGGCGACGTGCTGACCGGCGCCGATGCCGCCAAGATCGGCCTGGTGCTCGACGCCTATCCGGCCGACCAGCTCGACGCCGAGGTCGACCGCCTCGCCAAGCGCATTGCGCTGCAGCCCGCCGACATGCTCGCGACGCACAAGCGCATCGTCAATCTCGGCCTCGAGATGATGGGCTGGGACACGATGCAGAAGATCGCCGCGGAGAACGACTGCCGCGCCCATCTGTCGAGCGCCTTTTCCAAATTCTTCAACGACGGCAAGGAGCATGGCTTCAAGGAAGCGCTGCGCCGTCGCGACGAGCCCTATGGCGATCTGACCGGCGACCACCGCGCCGACAGCGTGGTGAAGCTCAACATTCTCGGCGGGAATGGATAGGCGGTGAAGCGCTCAGCCGGCTCGCGCCAGATCGCTGGCTTGCTCGGCAAGCCGCGCCGCCACGGCGAAGTCCGGCAGCGCGCAGGCGGCGAGATACTCGCGGCGCAGCCGGCCGGCCAGCTCGGCGACGGTCGGTATATCGTCGATCAGCTCGATCCCGTGGCCCGCACTCCACAGATCCTTCCATGGCTTGGCCGTGTCGGGCAGATGCGCCGGGCCGCGCGGCGTCGTCCGCTCGGGCAGATTGTCCGGATCAAGGCCGACCAGTTCCAGCGCGCCGCGCAGCCAGTTCGCCGGCACCCCGGTCGGATTGGCCGTGTAGATGAGATCGCTGATCCGGCCGCTGACGAGCAGCTGTTTGTAAGCCTCGGCCGCCATCGACTCCTGCGTCGCGATAAACCGCGTGCCGAGATAGGCGAGATCGGCGCCGAGGATCTCCGCCGCGCGGACCGTCGCGCCATCGGTCACGGCGCCGGCCAGCACCAGCACGCCGTCGAACATCTGCCTGAGGCGCGGGATCAGCGCGAGATGACTGATGGTGCCGCTATGGCCGCCGCCGCCGGCACCGATCCCGATCAGCCCGTCGGCGCCCGCCTCCAGCGCCTTTTCGGCGAAGCGGATGTTGGTGACGTCGTGAAAGGCGCGCATGCCGCGGTCGTGGACGCGCTGGATATGCTCGGTTGGATTCCCGAAGGCACTGATGACGATGTCGACGCGCGCACGGCTGCAGGCATCGAAGAAGCGCTGGGTCTCGTCGGCCGCCAGCAGCGTGACGTTGGTCGCCAGCGGCGCGACCGATCCGCCCTGAGCGACATGCGCGTCAAGATCGTCGCGTACGCCGAACAGCCACGCCTCGAACTGCTCGATACTCTGCGCATTGTGTCGCGGCAGCACGCCCATGATCCCCGCCTTGCAGGATTCGCGGGCAAGATCGGGGCCGGATACGAGAAACATCGGCGCGCAAATCGCCGGCAGCGACAGTCCGGTTCGAATATCGTCAGGAAGAGCCATCGCTCCTCCTACGGTCATCGCGTGATCGACATCAAGTCGAATAAAGATTCAGTCTGAGGATGAAGAGATGACTGACACTATATCTGATCCAATGACTGATCTTGCCCGGTTCAGGGCCGAGATCCGCAAGGAAATTCTTGCCCAATGCCCCGAGTCCATGCGGCAGCCATTGCTGTCGGACGACGACGCCTGCTGGGGCGGCCGCAACTGGGTCTTCCAGTCGGAGGATCAGCGGCTTTGGATGGAGCGCGCGGTCGCACGCGGCTGGACCGCGCCCGGCTGGCCGAAGGACTATGGCGGCGGCGACTTCACCCCCGAGCAGGAAGAGGTGCTCCGCGATGAGATGATGGCCGCCGGCTGTCGCCTGCCGATCGCCGGCTGGGGCCTGACGCTGATCGGGCCGACGCTGCTCCACTACGGTACCGAGGCGCAGAAGCAGCAGCATCTGCCGCCGATCGCCAAGGGCGAGATCCGCTGGTGCCAGGGCTTCTCCGAGCCAGGCGCCGGCTCCGACCTCGCTTCGCTGCAGACCCGCGCCGACCTCGTCGACGGCGAATTCATCGTCAACGGCCAGAAGGTATGGACCACCTACGGCCATTTCGCCGACTGGATGTTCTGCCTGGTGCGAACCGATCGGGAGGCATCCAAGCATCTCGGCATATCCTTCCTGCTGATCGACATGACGACGCCCGGCATCACCATCCGGCCAATGCCACTGATTTCGGGCTCGGCTGAATTCTGCGAGATCTTTTTCGACAATGTCCGCGTGCCGGCGCAAAATCTCGTCGGCGAGCTCAACCGCGGTTGGGATGTCGCCAAATATCTCCTCGGCGCCGAGCGCCGGGTGAGCGGCAAGGTCAAGGCGCAGGTCGGCAAGGCGGTCGGCCAGCTGCTTGCGGAGGCTGGACGACTGTCGCCGGAAGGCCGCCCCGAGGTCGCCCGCTTCGACATTGAGGCCTGGGCCTTGTCGACCCTGCTCGAGGAGATGGCTGCACTGGCCCAAGCCGGCGTCGATCGCCCCGGCTTCGGCCAGGTGGTGAAATACATCGGCTCCGAGCTCAACAAATGGCGCTACGAGCTGCTGATGGCCGAGGACGGCTACGACGCGCTGCTCTGGGCCGGCCCGGACAAGAATGATGGCGCGCTGGCCAAGACCTGGCTCAGGACCAAGGCCAATTCGATCGCCGGCGGCAGCAATGAGATGCAGTTCAACATGCTCGGCAAATCGGCGCTCGGCCTGCCGCACAAGCCGAGCCTGCGCGTGACCAGCGGCGAGACCGTCGACCTCGATCCCGAGCATCGCCAGATCCGCGAGACCATCCAGGCGATGCTCGGGGACGCGCGCGACAAATCCTATGTCCGCGCGGTTCGCGGCGAGGAGCAGCGCTACTCACCTGCGCTGTGGCAGTCCTTCGCGGCGGCGGGTCTCACCGGCCTGCTGGTGCCAGAGCAATATGGCGGCAGCGGCCTTGGCCATGCCGAAGCCTCGATCGTCATGCAGGAGATCGGCCGGACGATGATCCCCCTGCCCTTCCTCGCGACATCGATCGTCGCGGCGACGGCGCTGATCCACGGCGGCAACGAGGCGCAGAAGCAGGCTCTCCTGCCCGGCATCGCCGACGGCTCGACGCTCTACGCGCTCGCCGTTGATGAAGCGTCCAAGCACAGCAGCACGATCGGCATGCGCGCTACTGCCAGGAACAATGGCTTCGTCCTCGACGGCGTGAAGACCTTCGTCGCCGACGGCGGCATCTGCGATCGTATCATCGTCGCGGCGGGCAGCGATGACGGCGGCATCAGCCTTTTCAGTCTACCGAGCGATGCGCCTGGCGTTACGATCACCCGTCGCCATCTGATCGACGATCGCGACGTTGCCGACATCCGCTTCGACAATGTCGCCGTCACTGGCGGCGATCTCCTCGGAAAATTTGGCGAGGGCGAGGCCCTGCTCGATCTCGTGCTCGATGCAGGCCGTGCGGCGATCGCCGGCGAGCTGCTCGGCCTGGGCGACGAGGGTTGCGACCGCACCGTCGCCTATCTCAAGGAGCGGCGGCAGTTCGATCATTTCCTGTCGGAGTATCAGGCGCTGCAGCATCGCATCGGCATGGTTCACATGCGCCTTGAGCTCACGCGCACAGCGCTCAAGCGGGCGCTGCGCCACCTCGATGCGAATGATGACGAGCGCAGGGGCGCTGTCGCGGCGGCCAAGCATCTCGCGATCGGCGCCTCGACCATGGCGGTGCAAGAATCTGTGCAGATGCATGGCGGCGTCGCCATGACCGACGCCTATGACATCGGCTTCCTGATGAAACGCGCCCGCGTGCTTGCCGAGCTTTACGGCGACGCCCATTTCCACGCCGACCGCTTCGCCAAATCATTGGGGTATTAGCACTGCGTACTCCCCTCCCTCTGGTAGGGAGGGGAGTCTTGGATGAGCTACGCTCTGACCCGCGCCTTTGCCGGAACCGCCGGCTCCTCGGCCGGCGCCGCGCCCTCATTCCTCGTCCGCTGGCGCAGCCGCTCGCGCATCACCTTGAGGACGCTGGCGCATTCCGTCACCGTCTCGGTATCGACCCCGGCGAGAATCTCTCGACCCAACTCATCGGCGAGCTGCTTGATCCGCTCGATCACCGGGATCGCCGCCGGCGTCATCTTGACCAGCCGCGCGCGGCGGTCACGATCGACCACCCGTTCGATCAGCCCGCGCGCCTCCAGCGCATCGAGCTGACGGACCAGCGTCGAGCTTTCGATCCCAACCTTCCTGGCGAGATCCTTCTGATTGAGCACGGTGTTCGATTCGGCGATCCACCACAGAGTGACCCAGCGCGCCTGGGTGACACCGAGCGAGCGCAGCTGCTCGTCCATCGCCATCCGCCAGTGGCGGCTGACGATGCCGATCTCGGCCATCAAGCGGACATTGGGTTTCATCATCGCCAGGTCGTTTCGTGGCATCAGCGCTCCAGCCATTATGGGCGTCCGGCGATGCCGGGCGGCAAGTTGATCGATATTTCGGACAGCGTCTTCAGGCGGCTGCCCGCGGCGGGACCATCGCCTCCCATGCGGCGCGATTAGCGGTGACCGCGGCGACCGCCTTGTCCCAATAGGCCTTGGTCCCGCCCATCGTTCGCGTGTTGAAATCGCCTTCATGGCGGAACTCGAGGATCTCCAGCCCCTCCGGCCCGATCGCATAGGTGTAGGGCGTGTCGGCGGTGAGGAAGAAGCCGTCGCCGGGCCCCAGATCCTCGGTCCCGAGCCGCAATGAGCCCGAGACGATGTAATACATGCAGTCCTTATCATGGCTGTGCCGGTACAGCGGGAAATTCGGCTTGAACCAGGCGTAGACCAGCGAGAAGCCCGGCGCATCGAACAGCCGTTTGACCACGGCGCCGCTGGTCATCCCGGCCTCGAACATCCGCGCCAGCCCGTCGGCGGCGGTGTCGGGGGCCTTGTCCATCTCGGCCGCTTCATGGTGCATCATGGCGATATCCCTCGCCCGGAAGATGCTCATCGATGCCTGCGTCGCCACTGCGCTCTCCAATGTCATTCCGTGACCCAGACTATCGTGCCCCCATCCGGCCAGCAATGGCGGAGGCGACTGGAATGGTTTAGGCCTTGTCGGACAAGAAGGCGCCACCGGTCATCAGGGCGAGCGCCACTGGGAGAGGGGCGATGGGCAAGCGCTTGTCGATGATGCTGCTCGCGCTGGCGGCGCTGCCATTAGCCGCCTGGCAATGGGCCGGTGCTGCCAACCAGGACGCGATCGCCGCCAACAATGCGCTGTTCATCGACGGCAATCAGGGCGACGACTGGCCAGCCTATGGCCGCACCTTCGGCGAGCAGCATTTCAGCCCGCTGACCCAGATCAACGACAAGACTATAGGCCGGCTCAATCTCGCCTGGTCCTATGATCTCGGGCCAGGCAACCCGACGAGCCAGCCGATCGAGGTCGGTGGCGTGGTCTACACGTCGACCGGAATGAGCATCGTCCAGGCGTTCGACGTCCGCACCGGCAGGCTCCTCTGGCGCTACGATTCCGACGTCGCCGGCCATGCCGGCCGCGAGATGCGGGTGTCCTGGGGCATCCGCGGCATCGCCTGGTGGAACGGCAAGGTCTACACTGGCACGGTTGACGGCCGATTGATCGCGATCGACGCCAGGACCGGCAAGGAGGTTTGGCAGGTCCAGACCACGACCAAGGGCGATGGCCGCTTCATCTCCGGTGCGCCGCGGGTGTTCGACGGCAAGGTCATCATCGGCCAGGGCGGCGGCGACACCACCACCAACCGCGGCTACGCCACCGCCTATGATGCCGAGACCGGCAAGCAGCTCTGGCGCGTCTATATCGTCCC
>Ga0068855_100000572_pt1 | contig 45149 bp, 26 predicted proteins | sample KBSCornC52_FD_66592 | JGI IMG/M metagenome (GOLD analysis project Ga0068855, IMG submission 66592) | Corn rhizosphere microbial communities from Kellogg Biological Station, Michigan, USA - KBS Corn C5-2 | ecosystem: Host-associated > Plants > Roots > Rhizosphere > Soil ... | reverse complement strand
CGATTCATCGTTGCAAGACTGCCGGCAGCTCAACAGGCGTCTGTTGACTTCGATTTCGTTCGAAAACGTACCGCGCGAGTCCTCGGGCACATGGGGAAGCGCTCGTGTCACCCAGCGCCTGGCCAACTCGATCAAGGAATTGGCGTCCGCGGGGTAAGCGTCCACCAGCAAGCTGGCGCATCGACACAGGGCTTGAGGGACATACGTGGGAATCGCCGCATAGCCGCGTCGCAGCGCATGTGCTACCTCCATGGCCAGTTCGATCGCGGCCGCACTGCCCCTTTGCGAATGGGCCTCGGCCACATCCAGCATGACCGGCAGCCACCGGCGCGACTGGCTCTGAGACTTCAACATGTCGATGAGCCTCTGGCCCTGGGCGACTCGATCCGCTGACGAACCAAAGCGGCATAGCACTTCCCACGACATCAGTTCCAACTTCGCCCCGCCGATTCCTTCATCTCGCATGGTCGCCACCGCTCGCTCGAGCGCGGGCAACGGGTCCCGACCTGAGCGAGTGTCTAGTTCCGCCTGCATGAAGGCTGCAAAGTGGAACGTGGGCGCCTGGCGGTTCAGCGTCACAGACCGGGTCGCGGCCGCGAGCAACGCCTCCGCATCAGTCCAGTGCCCAAGGCGGAAGAACAGGAGCGCCCGATAGATGTCCAGATCGTTCGTCGACTCCTTCACCGCCTCGAAGAGCGCTTGGGCGGTGGAATAGATTCCCGAGCTGAGTGCCGCCAAGCCAGCCAGCATCGGCGAAGAATTCGATTCAAAGGCGTCGCCTCCCGGAGAGCGGCAGCGCTGAACCTGCTCGAAATGTCGGTGGGCGCGCCCATGATTTCCCAGCATCAAATGGATTTCCGCGATTCGTGCTTGAGCGTCTGCAACACCTCCACGATCTCCGCGCCGCCTCCCATCTCGTAATCTGGCGGCGAATCTACGAATGGAATCCCTGGGGTCGACGAATACGGCATGCATCGAATCGATGGCTCCTCGAAGCCTTCTCTCCTCCGCCTTCTCGGGCAGCTCCCTCAACGCGGCAACCGCGTTCAGAACGTGCACCGACGGTCCACCGTGAAGTGCAAAGCTGTACAGCACCAACATCAATTCGGCGCGGGCCCTCTCGATTCCGGGGCTGGGAAGGAGCTCGACGGCCGCCGACAACGTCGCGTAGGCGTCTTTCACCTTCCTGTCGTGGAAGAACTGGATTCTCGAGAGTTCGAATGCTGTCCAGGCTTCGGTTTCGGGCTCGCATTTGAGCTGCTGCACGCGTCGGACGAGGCTCGCCATTCGTGGCCACACCTCAGGCGGCGACGCGTCGGTTTGGGGGTGGCCGCGAAGCTCCGCGGAAACCCAAAGGTTCTCCAGCAAGACGCGATCGCTCACGTGCGTCAATATGTCGATCAAGGTCAGATCCAGCGTCTTGGTCGACAAGCCCGCAGCGTTCCTGCTGTGAATCTGATGCAGCGCGTGCGGAAGAGCCCGATCAAAATCCTGGCCCGACATCCAGTGATGCAGGATGCGACCGCCCTTCATCCCTGACTCTTCCGCGTGCGCCGCCACCCGCCTGTGCAGCGAACGCCGAATAGCCCCTGGCATGTCCTCAAGTACGGCATCACGCACCAGGTCATGCGCCATGCCGTGATCCGCGAAGAGACCACGCTGCTGCAATTCGGCCCAGGGGTGCATCAGGGCAAGGATCGACATGCCGGTCACATGGGAAGCCAATTCAACTGAAAACTCATCCGGCGCGATCGCGGCGACACAGGCCAACTGCTGCGCTTCGTCGCTGCATCGACGCAGCCTGGAGTGCAACAGTGCCGCGAGACTTGCGCGCGAGGGAAGGCTCTCGCCTTCGGCATCTGGTGTGTGAAGGGCCAGTTCGATCACGAACAGCGGGTTGCCGCCAGTAAGCTTGAAAACCTCGCCGGCACGGGCAAGGGGCGCCTCTTGCCCATGGCTCGTGTCCACGGACTCAAGCAGCGTCCGGACACCCTCGAGCGTCAGCCTTGAGACGGCGACGAGCCGCGCGCAACGAGCGATTCGCGCATCCAGCAATGCCTGGCTCAGATCCGGTTCCAGTTCTCCGCTTCGGAAGCTGATCACCAGGGGCAACGACGGTCGGCCGTCTTCCCGCGCCGAAACCAGGTGCGAAATCGCCGTCTGGGATGCCCGATCGGCATGATGGACATCATCGAGCACCAGGCACCTTACGCCCGCTTCCCGAAGCCGGTAGCCCCAGTGCCTGAGCGCAGCGTGCAGTCGAGCCGTCGTCAGCCTGCCAGATGACGGCGCCACATCGCTGAAGGCCAGGGGAGCAAGTCGAGCCAGTTCAATCTGCTCGGATACCTCGATGAGCGGGGCTCGCCGAGGCTGCAACTCCTGGATTAGTTGCGCGATTGCGGCGTACGGCTCCTCTCCCGTCGAACTACGAATTGATACCTTCTCCAATCCGCAACTGGTTCCGAGGTCGCGCAGCAAGCGCGTCTTTCCAACGCCCGCCTCACCCTCCAGAGCGACATGCTGGCCCCGGGAGACGGCATCACGGATATCGTTGAGCGCGGTCTCTCGCTCCACCAACGGAAACTGCGCCGAAACTTCCAGAGACGACAGTTCCGCCGTCACGTTCACGAGATCAGGGACGGCGCGGGCCTGTCCCTGCAGGACCCGAAGATGAACGATGCGGGTCTGCAGATCGGGCTGCACCCCCAGGCGATCCATCAACTGGGACTTGCACGCCTCATATGCCGCAAGCGCGGCGCTCCGATCACCTTTCGTCAACAGAACCTGCATCAGCTGACGATGCCAGCGTTCGCCAAGCGGCTCGAGGAGAACGCAAGCGCGAGCGAGCGCTACCGCACGCTCTGCTTTCATGCGATCGGCCGCCATGAAAGGCATCGCCTTGCCAAGTTCCTCGCAAAGACTCTCCAGCTGGACGCGGCGGAAGCGCTGCCGCGCGCTCTCGAGCCATTGTCCCAGCACGGATGTGGCATCCAGCGTTATCCCCGCGCGTGCCAGCAAGCCGCTCGTGCCGACGCCGCATTGATCCAATTCCGTGACCAGAGCATCGTTGTCCTGGCGGCTGACCCTGACGCAGGTCTCGTCGATCTTCAGGTGCTCCGAGCCGATCAATACCTCGAAGCCGACACGACGGTTGACGCGATACATCAAAGTCCGGAGGTTGTTGCGGGCTTGCCCCTCGCCGGTATCTGGCCAGAGCGCCACGGCCAGCCATCGACGCTCGACCATCCCGTTGAGCGCCGCCATGGCCACCACCAGCGCACTCTTGCCGGAAAGTTCACATCGCAGTTCTTCTCGGAAATAGACTTCCACCTTGGCGCCGACGGAGACACGCCACGCCATCGATACGTCTCCAGGAGGCGCGATCGAGCTCGTTTTCGCCATGGACGTCTTGTATGAATACGCTTCTGACACAGTACCCTCGACTAGACGAGGCAGGGAATGCGAACTGGGCATCGAGATGAATACGAGATCCGCACATCGCCTGGCGCTTTCTCTCATGATTCGATTACGCCGACGCAGACAATTCCATAGGTTGAAACGATAGCGAACATCCCGATTGATTCGAGGGTTCTCGCTCCCCACGTCTAGCGCCAAATCGTCGGACGTCCCCAGACGGTTCAATTCACCGCCCCCAAGCCTGCTTGCCGAGCGAGCGCATACGAAACTATCTGCAAAACGGATTTATGCTCGTCGTAACTAATTCACGAATATAGGAAACCTGACGGTACTCATTCTGCGCCTGAGAAGGCTTTCACGGGGAATTGCATCAGCCGTAAAAGTACGCCCCCAGGGACAGCGAGGTCGATATCAGAATGGAATGTGACATTCGACCTAGCAACCCAGGCGATCGGCGTGGTTTACTTTTGAGGACGGCAATTCCAACTACGGCGACTCCATGCCAGCGACCCGCCATCCGACTCGACCCGCATTGCCCGGGCAGTCTCAACTTTTCATGCTTGGCGATGTCGCCATGCCGCTGCCGGCGGACGTCGAGTCCCGCATCGCGGGGCGAGCCGATCTACGAGAATGTGCAGGACGAGACACGGCGGCGGCCTGGTCGCGACATGCCCCTCGAGGTGCCGCATGGCTGGTCGACGGCAGAGAGCGGAAGGCGGCGCTGAATCAGCTTGAACGACTGGTCTCACCCGCCCTGTCGGGTGCGCATGGCTGCAACACGTGGATGCTTTGGCTTTCATCGCGGTGCGTCGAAGGTTCATCGCCGGCTATCGATGAGGTAATTGCCTGGCAACATGGCGCAGACCACGTGCTGTACGACTCCGAAGCCGTCAATTGGGATTCGCTGTTGCAGCGCTTGTACTGGGGGGACGTCGCGCCGCTTGGCAAAGGCGCACGCTTGCGACGGATGCAACTGGATCTGGATGCCGTGCGAGCCAGCCTGGACAACATTCCCGCCCCCATCTTCATCAAGAACGCATCAGGCACGTACACGGAGTGCAATCGCGCGTTCCAGCAATTCCTCGGGCTCAGCCGCGAGGCTATCGTCGGCAAGACGGTTCACGACGTGGCCCCTCCTGCGCAGGCTGCGATCTACGCCGAGGCCGACCGAAAGCTGCTGGCTGCGGGAGGGCGGCAAGTCTATGACTCGCAGGTCAGGTGGGCAGACGGAACCTTGCGCGACGTTACCTTCTACAAGGCCGTCTTCCACGACGCAGAGGGCCGAGCCGCGGGCCAGGCAGGCGCCATCTTCGACATCACGGATCAACGCCATCTTGAGCAACGCTTGCGCACCCTGGCTGACACCGATCCTTTGACGGGCCTGTTGAACCGTCGGAGTTTCATCGAGCGCGCATCGCTCGCGCTCGAGCGTGCGGCGTCACAAGGTGCCGTCCTGACCATGATCATGTTCGACCTCGATCACTTCAAGCATGTGAATGATCGTCACGGCCACGCGGCGGGAGATGCACTGCTGAGGCACGTGGCGGATGTCGTTCGCAGGCAGATTCGTGGCGATGACTTGTTCGCACGACTGGGCGGCGACGAGTTCGCGATCGTCTTGAGCGGCGAAGCCGAGGGCATCGCGGTCGCCCGGCGCCTTCCGCAATGCATCGCAGACGCTCCCCTCGCCATGACGAGCGGCGTACTGTCCTGTCGCATCAGCCTTGGCGCTGCATTGCTGGCACCGGGCATCGCCACGGTCGACAGTGCCGTTCGGCAGGCGGACGCAGCGCTGTACTCCGCCAAACGCAACGGCCGCAACCAAAGCGTGTTTGTCTGACTCGAATCTCGACTGCGGAGGCGTCTGGCTCGGCCTTCACGACGGACGGGCGCGCGGCCGACTCTAGACACACCGCGCACCGGTGGCACCATCGCCGCCAGCGGCCGGAGCCCATGGGCCGCGCGATGACTTGAAAGCTACGCGCTCTGGTGCAGAGCTTCGCGCCGAGGCCGAGTCTGCGGCAACATCGTTTGCCAAGCTCTCGCGATGCGCCACACGTCACTCCCTACAGGAGGTCATGCCTCAACTGGCGAAACCCAAGGTGCGCCCTCCGACCACGCCCGTACGGACGCGACCTCGCAGCGTGAAGTCGCCACGCCGCAGCGCCCAAGGATGAACCGCAACGGCGTGGAATTGCCGGTGCCGGTGCGGCCGCCGCAGAGACACTTCGACGATGTCGCGTGGTCTCACGCCGCCGCTTACATGGATCGGGACACCCGCGCCGCGTTTCGGCTGGCATCCAAAGGCGCTGCGGCCAACGGCGCCATCGCGGTGCGTCACATCCGGATCACCCATGCGTCGGAAGTGACGACTGCCCTGTCGACGTTCTCCAAGGGGGGACTGGACACGTTCAAGGCAGCACGATGCGAACTGACGGCGGCGGATGCCCGCCTCCTTCGGACTTCCGGCGCATCTATCCGCACCCTCGAGCTGAACGGCAACCGACTGGGGGACCTCGGCGCGGCAGAGGTTTCGGCCATGACCTCGGCTCAATCACTCTTGCTTCGACGCAATGGCGTCGGACCCACTGGCGCACGACATGTCGCATCGAATGCGACGCTCAACAGCGTCGAACTCGGCCAGAACCAGATCGGGGACCTGGGGGCGCTGTTCCTGCGTTCGAGCACGTCGATTCATTCGCTCGATGTGAGCGAGAACGGCATCGGAAGCGAAGGTGCGAAGCACCTCGCGGCCAACACTAAACTGAGGGCGCTCAACTTGTCCGGGAACGCGGTCGGCGCCCAGGGGGCAGCGCACCTGGCGACCAACGAGTCCCTGCGTTGGCTGAACGCGGGATCGAACCAGTTGGGCGACCTGGGGGCGCAACTTCTAGCGGCGAGTTACTCGATCAGTACCCTGTTCGTGCAGGATAACGCGATCAGCGACCTGGGGGCCCAGCACATCGCAAGGCAAGAGCGCCTTCGGTCGCTCGACCTGAGCTACAACCAGATCACGGCGAATGGCGCGAGGCACCTGGGCCGAAACACATCCCTGGCCGAGCTCAACCTGGCATGCAACCGGGTCAGCGCGGACGGAGCACGACACTTCTCGGCCAGCACCACCATGACGTGGCTCGACCTGAGCATGAACGACGTCGATTCCGAAGGCGCGCGATACCTTGCCCTCAACATCGCGATCACGGCGTTGAACCTGTACGGCAACGCGCGCATCGCCGATGCTGGCGCGCGCCATCTCGCGCAATCCACGACGCTGCGTCAATTGAATCTCGGCTCCTGCAGCGTCGGCTCCGACGGCGCACGGGCACTGGCCGCCAATACCTCGATCAAGTGTCTCGACTTGCGCATGAACCCGATTGGCCAGGATGGCAGGGAAGCGCTGGAGTCCGTTCGCGAACGATTCGACAGCCTGTTGCTGTGACGCAACCCGGCGGCCGCCTCGCGCGATGAGAAATCGCCACTCGTGCCGGTCCCGGCGCAGGCGCTCCACTTGTCAACGACGACGGCCCGATCCCTCTTGCTCGCACTGCCCCCAAAGCCGATGCGACGCAGCCCTTCCCGCAGGTTTGTACGTGACGGCGGCCCCGGTCGCTGGCGACCGTCTTCAAGCGCGTCGGGTGGTCGCACCAACTCGACAGTAACCAACCCACTGATTGGCAATTCGGCGACTTGCGTTGAAAAGTCACGCAACTGAGCGACAAATCACTTGATCGACTCAGCTCGACAAGATGTCCCCACAGCAGAATGCCCCCAAACAATCCCATATCGTGTTTAAAAGATAGTTTCAATTAATTATTTTTTAAGCTTTTATGCAGATTGGCAATGCGGCACTGAAGACAAACCCGTCAGATGGGCCAGCTTCAAAAAAGCGGGTATTGGATCGTCCATCGGCGGACCGTTGATACCGAGGTGCGCACCCTCGCCCCTACTCGATCGTCACAAGCGATTGAAGCTCGCACAAGCACTGCGACGGCGACCTGCAGCGCCCTGGCTTGCAGCGACCTTGATCAATCGTCGAGAACGAGCACGCATCGAGTACGAAGCACGCACAATGCATCCAACCCTGCCCCCATTGGCGAGCCCCGACGGTGGTCGCAAACTGCCGTCACATCGCTCGCCACCGCACACACAAGTGCCTTCGCAGCGAAACAACGCGCTCGCGGCGGCCCTGTCCGCCTCCGCCTCACCTGCGTCAAGCTCGGCAGACGGCTCCCTGCCGCACGAGGCTTCGCCTTCCATAAGCGACGCTTCGCTCGCGCGATTGGCGGTGGGCGCTCGCATCGAGATGCGCACTGCCGACGGTTCGGTTCACGAAGCCAAGGGCAAGGCAGCACTGGTGCTGGCCATGCTGGCTCTCGAAGAGCGGATGAACCGGCGGCGTCTGGCCTTCCTCCTGTGGCCGGACTCGTCGGAGGCGCAATCCCGCAGCAACCTGCGCACCCTGGTGCACCGGCTGAACCAGAGATTCGGGGCCGAGTTGCTTGCAGGCAACGATCAGCTCAGGTTGGAGCAAGTGATCGTGATCCTGCACGACACCGAATCGGTGCTGTCCATGCTCGAACACGGGGGCGCGCAGCGTTGCGAATTGCTCTCCGAAGCCGGCATCGACGGCGACGCGGACCCGTCGTTGACGCTGTGGCTTCAATCGGCGCGACAGCGTTTGCGACGGATCCAGGTGAACGGCCTGTGCGAGGCGCTGTCAGCGGCATTGGCAGAAGGAAAGACGGAGCGCGCCATCGTCTTGGCAAACGGCTGCGTACAGCTGGAACCGCTCAGCGAGCATTGGCATCGCCAGCTGATGGACACGCTGGAACAATGCGGAGAGCGGAGCGCGGCCCTTCTGGCGTACGAGAACTGCAAGCGGCTGCTGATGGATCAATTGGGCGTGCTACCGGATGTGCAGACTCGCACGGTGCAACTGCGCATACTGCAGGGTCAAGCGCGCGACGAGCCGGCGAACCCTGTGGCAGAAGGGCTGTCGCCGCTTGGAGGAGCGGCTCGCTACCCCTTGGTCGAGCGGGAATCGATGCTCGCGGACGTTCAAGCTGCGCTCGCCCATGGGCAACACGTGGTGCTGCAAGGAGAGGCCGGCGTCGGCAAGACGCGGCTCCTGCGTACGCTGGCTGACCGTTCTGGAGTCGAACAACTGTCCTTCAGTTCCGGGCAACGACACGAACCGTACGCCGCACTGGCCCAGTTGGTGCAGGAACTGCAGCATCGACGCATGGTGCAACTTGCGTCGTCGGATCAAGCGGAACTGGCTCGCCTGGCGCCGACGGCATTTCCAGCTGCACCCCATTCGGATGCCCCCCTGACGGCACCCAGCCTTCATGCGGCGTTGCGACAGTGGATGCAACAACTGGCGACGGCGGGCGTTCGATGGATCGTGCTGGACAATCTGCACGATGCAGACGCCGGCACCCAGCAGGCGATCGCAGCGCTGACGAACGAACCGGCCGATGCACATCGCCTGCCCAGGCTGATTCTCGGCTATCGCAGTGGCGAAATCGACGATGCGCTGGACGCTGCGCTGCTCTCCGCACAGCTGAAGCAGCACGCGCGCTGCTTCACATTGACGCGATTGTCGTTGCGAGGCGTCCAGAACCTGCTCGAGGCCATGGACGATGGCTCGAGCGCGCAGCGCCATGCCGAATTGGCCGAACATCTTCTGAAGCGAACCGGCGGCAATCCGCTCTTCGTGATCGAGCTGGCACAGCACGCGCTGTCCAATGACCCCGACGCCGCGTCCATCGCAGGAACCAACCTCGACGCACTTCTGCGAGCACGTCTGACCGGATGCAGTGAATCCGCGCTTCAGCTGGCCTGCATCGCGGGCATCGCCGCCGAGGACTTCACCGTGGAACTCGCGTCCGCTGTCATGGGACAGCCCTCGCTCCAGTTGATGCGTCCCTGGAGCGAACTGCAGCAACGCGGCCTGTTCGCTGATCACGGATTGGCGCATGACCTCGTGCGCGAAGCGGTGCTCGGACTGATCCCTCAAGCGATCAGCCGAGCGCTGCACAGCCAGATAGCAGGCCACCTCGAGGCGGCAGGCGTGACGGGCGTCCGGCTGCTGAATCACTGGCTCGCTGCCGAGAATTTCGATCGTGCATTGCCGCACTTGATGCGGCAACTTCATGCGACCAGCGCAGCAGGGCTTTCCGCGGTTCATCTCGAGATCGAGCTGCTGGGCGTCATGGAAAAGCTCAGCGACTCCGCCCTGGTCGAGAACCTCTGGTGCAGCGCGGAAATCTACGGAACGTTCCACGAATACGTCCCATCGGAAGTCTGGCCGCGCATGTCGGCACTCGTCAGCCGGGTAGCACAGCTCGTCGACGAAACCGACGACGTCGCCGCCTCGTGGCTCAGCTTCGAGCGAGCGCGTGTCATATTCTGTCGTGATCGGGCCATCTGGACAGCGTATAGATTGCTTTCGGGCGTGGCGGAGCGCATGGCGACTTGCGGCGTTCCACGAGCCCGATCGGAGCTCGTGCTCGCCGACATGTTGGGACAGGCCACCGAATCAACCGGAGAGCATGCCCGCCGCGCCAAGGCGGCCACACAGGGCATGGCGCGGGAACTAGGCAACCTTCGTCTCCTGAACTACGTCGACGCCATGCTCGCCAAGGAACTGAGCCCGATGGAGACCGCGCGCAATGCGGTAGCCAGGCGGCGCGAGGCGAGACGCACCGGTTCAAAGCCCCTTGACGCAGCAGTGCGGCACGAGATCGCTGCCGCCTTCACGCAGATAGGCCGCTACCGAACGGCGAATCGCTACTACTTTGACGCACTACGGCCAGGCGACCCCGAAGCCACGGGGGTGGTCGTCATGGACCCGGTGGCTGAGGGCCAGGTCGCGCTCAATACCGGTCGATTCGACATCGCAGCTGATCGCTTCGAGCGACTGGCTGCCTCGTGTGTTCCAGAACTGCGGCCGGTCTATCTCGCATTGCTGGCGCTCCGGTTGGGCCAATGGGCGAAGGCACGGGTGCTGGCCGACGAGGTCGATACATGGGCACTGCGTGATCGTCTGCGAGTACTTCACCTACACGCGCTCGTTCTCTCGGAGCTTGATGAACGCGACGGAAGCTGCCCACTTCGCGCATTCGAGGTCACGGCAAGGATGATGGCCGAGACCGGGGCGGAAGGTCTGTATGTCGACCTGATGTCCTGGGAGGTAGCGCGGCGTTCGGCCGAGCCGTCGGAACGGGTGGCGATGGGCCTGGCGCTACTCAAGGGCCTGCGCGCCAACGGCCCCGTCGCACAAGTGCGCCTGCCCAAGATATTGCTGGAGGTCGCTGAAGCCCAGGCCGGACGAGACGACGCGACGGCACGCGCGCTATGTCGTGAGGCGGCGCGCGCCTTGCGTCGAGGTTGCGTGACCAATTCTCTCTACCTGGCCGACGGTCTCGTGCGCTGCGCGAGGCTGCTGGAAAGGAGTGATCCCGCCGAAGCCGAGTCGCTGGTGCAGGTGGCCAGACGGTGGGTCTGCCAGGTGCTTCGGTTCGTTCCCGAGGAGGCACGCCTCACCTTTTCCAACGACGTGCGGGTCAATCGCATTCTGCTGGGAGGCGAACCGGAGAGCATCGCGCAGGCCCGTGATCAAGGTGACGCGTGAGCTTGGAAGAAGGGGATGCCCCTGCACCGGTCGCCTCCTCCGATAACGGTGCCCCATCGACACGCCGATGACGGCTGTCTCGCCGCGGCGACAGATTCGTCGCCAACGGATCCGGCGGCCAAGGCACCAGCGCTGACTACCGACGCTTCACCCACAGGCCGACGCTTCGTGGCGCACTGTGCAGATCGTGCGCAGCGGACGCGCGCCAAGCACACGTCGATTCGCCACGCTGCGTCTCAAAAGACACCAAACAAACCGGCTCCTGCCGCGAGGGTAGGCAGCAGGAGCCGCAACGCCCGACGACGAGCGCCGTATGGGAGCCTGCTCACTGAGGGACTTGCAGGCCGGTCACGCCGCTGAGCGCCACCGAAGCCCGACTTTAACCAGGCGCGCTGCAATTAAAAGCGGTTTGTTCGCAATCGAACTTGCGATTACCGCATGCGATGCAATGGAAAGCCTCAATGCGCTGAATCGGTCGAAAAGCATTGAAATTGGTCCCTCGTGGCGGGATTGCCGGCGCCGATTCAAAGCCTGCAATTCGAACCATCTGAGAATGCGAGATCACTTGTCGACGAAAGGCTTCGCGGAACGATCCGTGATCCCCAGCTGACAGAACAGTTGCCCGGCTCGGTTTGAAGGAGCAAGACAATGAACGACAGACGCCTCCGAGTCGTGCAGCCACGCGCCGACGATGAGCCCCCTCGTGGCGAGATCAGACTGGACAACTGCGCTCGTGAACCCATCCACATCCCAGGTGCCATTCAGCCGCACGGCGCGCTGGTGGCGTTCGAGGCCTCGACTGCCACCATTCGACATGCCTCGACGAATCTGTCGGAGTGGCTGCCTGTCGGTACGCTTCCACTGCGCGGACGACCGCTCAGCAGCCTGATCGATCGTGCCTCCTGGGAAGACGTGGAGAAGGCACTTGCGGCGCTGGGGACTGCGCCTGCACGCCATGAAATTGTGACGATCAGGGCCGCCGATGGCGCGCAGGGCCCGCCCCTGCAGGCAAATGTTCACCGTCATCGAGGGCAATGCGTCCTGGAGATCGAGCACGCGCCAGCACAGGACGCAGACTGGCTCCAGCAGCACGCCCATGTCACATCCGTGCTTCGGGAAGCGGAGGACCTGGAAGACCTTGTGTCCCGAGTCGCGACGCAAGTCAAGCGCATGACCGGGTTCGATCGCGTGATGATGTATCGCTTCCACTCCGACTGGCATGGCGAGGTGATCGCCGAAGCGCGCATGCCGGATATGGAAGCGTACCTCGGACTGCACTATCCGGCCAGCGACATACCTGCGCAGGCACGCGAGTTGTACCGCGTCAATTCCGTACGATATATCGCCGATGTCGCCTACAGTCCTGTGCCGATCGTACCGTGGCTCGACAGCATCACCCACGAACCTCTTGATCTCACGTTCGCGACGCTTCGCAGCATATCGCCGATTCATCTGCAATATCTCCACAACATGGGCGTCGCGTCGACGATCACGATGTCGATCGTCGTCGACGGACATCTTTGGGGCCTGGTCGCGGCGCACCATCGCACACCGACGACGCTGCCATTGCGTCTACGCCAGACGTGCCAGGCCGTGGCACTGGCGATCGGCTACTTCGTCGGCTGGCATCTCCAGCAGGCGCGACTGCGTGCCAGCCAGGAGTCCGCGAGCGTGCAACGCAAGATCGTAGCCGCCTTCAATCAGGCCGAGATGCCACTCCGCGAAGTGATCGAGCATTCGAGCGTCGCGCTGTTGCGATTGACAGGTGCCACCTCCGGCGTGCTGTGGCGCGGCAGCGAAGTCATTCCGTTCGGCTGCTGGCCGGCGGGAGATCTCGGCACCCATGTCCTGGAGCGCGCGCGACATGCACTCGCGACGCAGGCTTGCGAGCTCGCGGACTTCCACGAGCTTGAATGGCCGGAGGAACTGAGAGCGCAGGACAACCTGCGGCAATGCGGGATGATGGTTCTCCGGCTGGCAGAACTCGCCGACTCGGGCGTGGCGTGGTTGCGGCCCGAGCGCCGGAGGGAAGTCACCTGGGGAGGCGATCCTGACAAGCCTGCCGCCGTGACCATCGACGCTCAAGGGCGGCCGCAGCTGGCGCCCCGCGCATCATTTGCGCGCTGGACAAAGCAGGTTCGCGGAAGTTGTCGCCCGTGGACCGATGCCGACCGGGAGGCTGCGCGCTCGCTGCTTCCACTGAGGCAGATGCTGGCGTTGCGCGCTTCGCTGGCGGAATCGCGCGCCAACGACAGACGATTCCGGGCGCTCCTGGAGTTGCAGTCGGACGCCTATTGGCAGATAGACGATCACGGAAAGGTGGTCACGTTAACCAAGAACCTGCCTTTCAGATCGGGCACCATCATCGGCAGCACCCTGCCGGAATTGTTCGACGGCCTGGCCTCCGACCCGGCCGTCGCCAGCCTGCGCAGGGCGCTGGCTGGTGGTGAGCCCTTTCGTGATCTGAGCATTCATTCTCTTTCCGACGAGCCCGATGCGGAATTCGAGCTTCTCATCAGTGGCGATCCGTTGCGTGACAGCGAATGTCGCATAGAGGGCTTTCACGGCACCATTACCGACGGCACGCAAAGGCTTCGTACAGGCCGGGAACTCCGACGCCGCGAAGCCGCCGAGTTGTCCAGCCGCGAAAAGAGCCTGTTCCTCTCACAGGTGAGCCATGAGTTGCGCACGCCGCTGAACGCCGTCATCGGAAGTGCCGACCTGTTGCTGGCTGATCCGACCGCGTCTCCCGAGCAACTTGCACGAGCCCAGACCATCCAGAGGTCCGGGCGCTGGCTCCTGTCGATGATCTCGGACTTGCTCGATTTCGGCCGCGTCGAGGCGGGTCGCCTTGGAATTCGACATCAGGCCATCGATATCTGTCCGCTCATCGAACAATCCATTGCGACGCTAGGCACGGAAGCTCATTCAAGCCGAACGACCTTGACATTTGCCCCGCACCCGCACCATGTTTGGGTGCAAGCGGATCCAGTGCGCCTCGAACAGGTGTTGATCAACCTGCTCAGTAACGCCGTCAAGTACAACCGGCGAGGCGGGTCGGTGGTCGTCGAGATACTGACCGATGGGCCACGGGGGCGTGCCCGGATCGCAGTTCGGGACACCGGGATGGGAATGAACAAGAAGCAGCTCGAACACATCTTCGAGCCATTCAACCGGCTGGGGAGGGAATCGCAGCAGACACCGGGCACCGGCATCGGGCTGGTCATCGCGCGACAACTGATCGAGGCGATGGGAGGTTCGATCAAGGTACAGAGCGAGCCGAGCCGGGGCAGCTGTTTCACGATCGAGTTGGAAAAGGTTACGGAAGAATCGGCCCTGTCGGAGACCACTCCCCCCGAACCTCCAGATCCTCAAGTCATGAACCGCCTCACTCTCGGGCCAGCGCCCTCGACGCTGGCGCAGTGCGCCGCGACAAGAAGCATTCTCTATGTGGAGGATGAATTCACCAATGCCGAATTGATGCGAGCCGCCGTGGAACGCATCGGCGGCGTTGCAATGATCCACGCCGAGACCGCGGAGGAAGGGCTCGAGCTGGCGCGCGATCGGCGCCCCGATATCGTGCTCGTGGACTTGAACCTGCCCGGCCGCGACGGCACATGGTTCTTGAAGTGCCTGCAGGGCGACCACTCGCTGCGACGCACGCCGTGCATCGCGGTGACCGCAGATGCAACTTTCGAGACCGCGTGCCGGCTTCGCGGCCTTGGCTTCGATCAGACTTGGACCAAGCCGGTGAACCTCGCCTGGGTGTTAAGGGCGCTGCGCGCTCAACTCGACGCGCTGGATGCAAGGGTGATTCGCCCCGAGCGCGTAGGCTTTGACGATTCCGATGCCGGAGACGTCCTATCCACCTATCCCGACCTCTGGCTCGACACGTTGGACTTCGGGCTGATTCGGCTCGATGCCCAGCTTCGCGCCACCGCGTACAACTTGCGCGAATCACTGTTCACGGGCTACGAGCCCGCGGCGGTCATCGGACGCAGGTTCTTCGACGAGATCGCACCGTGCATGAACAATCCCCGGATCGCAGGACGGTTCGCGGCATCCAGTCTTCTCGACGAGACGATTCGCCATGTAATGAAGCTCTTCCGCCGCAGCGCCTCCGTGCGTCTGCGACTGCTCGCGGATCGGTCTCTGCCTCATCGATTCTTGCTGATCGACTGGCACGATGAGCCCTAAACATCGACCACGCCAACCGAATCAACCATGGCCATCGACACTTCGACGTGCTCACATGGTCGCGCGGATCCCTGCTCGCGGGCCGCGTCGGCATTGCCTGCTCAAGACAACTGGCCGTGTTCGCCGCGCGGGCTCGCCTTCCGCCTCGTGAACGCGCACTACAGCTGCTTCAAGGGAAGTGGGGGCCGAGCGATGCGACATTGAGACGTATCAACAGGCCAGCAACCGGCGATTGACGGGAACGACGGAAAAGCTCGTGCGCGCCCCTTCAGGAACGTGCGCCTGTGCCTTCCGTACCCAGCTTTGGGCGACGTGGAGCAACGCCCCAGCTTCGCCTGGCTGGCTTGCCCTCAGGATGTCCGCACAGCGCACCAAGCCCTCCGGCACATAGAGATTGCACGACGTGCAACCTCGGCGAAGCATCCGTGCTGCTTCACGGGCGAGATCGATCCTTACCGGCATATCAAGCTCCAGGGCGGATTCAGCCAGCTGAATCAGAAGTCGCACTGTGCGTGAATTGCTCGCTCGCAGACGGCGCAATTCGTCGAGCAAGCCAATACCCTGATCCCAGCGTTCGGCTGCAGACTTCGAGCGGACTGCGATTTCCCAGCTCATCAATCCAAGATTGACGCCGTCCATGCCCAGCCTTTGCATGAACTCCATTGCGCGATGCAGTGACGCCAGGGAATCCAGCCCACTCAAGCCGTCAAGTTCCGCCCGCACGTATGCATGGACCATCAGCGTGAGGAAGTCTCGCTGGATCACCTCGGGCTCCACCTCGTCAGCATGCCTGGCGGCACGGTCGAGGTCACCGAGCCTGAGCCAGGTCAGCGCAAGGAAGGCCGGACGCTCGTCGAGGAAGTCAGCGTCTTGTGAGTCTTCGATGCAGCGCAGCGCGACGTCGAATCGACCCGCCTTCAATGCCACCAGCGCCAATGCTGGCAAGTTCTCGACCGGCTGGTCTGTCTCGCCGCCATGTCGGCGGGATCGCGCCGCCATGTCGAAGTGGTGGAACGCGCGCGCATCGCTTCCACCATAGGCATTTGATCGCGCGATCTGCAGACGGGCCTCGAACGCGGCAGCAACATCGCCCCGCCGGCGAGCCGCGCGCATCCGCATTGCCTGCCTGGCAATCACTTCGGCAGCGCTGAGGTCAACTGCCTCGACGAAGTCCACGCCCTGCTGGATGCGGCGCAGGTGTGGATGCTTGGGCATATCGGCGAGAGCCAGCTTTGCCAGTCGCGCGTGATCGCGCGCGTCACCGTTCATCACACGCGCACAGAACGCCAGCTTCTGTTCGAAGCGCGCGCGCACGACACCGTGCTCCGGAAGTCCTTTCACTGCTCGACACATCATCTCGGCCGCCGCCTTGACTGAGCGCTCGACGTGGTAGAGCTGCCGAGCTTCTTCGTACGCGACCCATGCGCTCGCAGACTCGCTGCCCGGCAGCGACTTGACCCGCTCGAGGAGCGTCCTCAGCCGTGGCCACACATCCGGGAGCGCGAAGTCTGCAGTGATGCTGGCGCCCGCCTCGGCGGTCACCCAGAGATTCTCGAGAAGAATCGCGTCGCTCGCGCGAGCCATCAGGTCGAGCAGGTCGAGCTCCAGTTGCAGCGTCGACAAGCCGGCCGCACTGACGGCATGTAGTTGACTCACCGCGTGGCAGAGCGCGCGGTCAGCATTCCCGGCCGCCATCCAGTGGCGCAGCACCTTCGCTCCCTGTACTCCGAGGCTCTCCAGGAACGCAGCGATCTGGGCATGCAACGCGCGGACAACAGGTTGGGGAAGCGCCGCGAGAGCCGCCTCGCGCATGAGGTCGTGCGCCAAGCCTTGCTCCGCGAAGAGACCGCGGCGCTGAAGCTCGTTCCAGGCCGGAATGAGCGCGAGAGACGGGTGAGCGATCACGGCGACAGCGAGCTGCACCGAGAAGTCTCCGCCCGCGACGGCCGCCACCGACGCCAGCTGCTGGGCCACCGGACTACACAGGCGCAACCTCGACTGAAGCAACGCCTTCAAGTCCGCGGACGAGACATCCTCGCCACGTTCCAACGAGTGCCGAGCCAGTTCGATCACGAACAAGGGATTTCCGCCAGTCCGCCTGAAATGCTCGTGCGCTTGTCCAGGATCCAGGCCCATCGCAAGCAGCAGACCCCGGACGCCCTCCAGCGACAGGCGTTCCAACGCGATGCGCCTTGCCCGTCCCCGCACCTGGGCACCAAGCACGGCCTCTTCCAGCTCCACGTTGATTTCGCCGCCGCGAAATGCAAGCACCATCGGCAAGTCCGCAGATTCCGAGTTCATCGCCGATTTCAACAACGCCGCCAGAGCGGACTGCGACGCCGCGTCGGCGTAGTGCGTGTCGTCGATCAGCAGCCGCCGCACGCCGCATGCACGAAGCGCTCTCGACCATTGGTGCAGGGCTGCATGCAGGCGAGGTGCGTGCATCGGGGTTCCCGGAGGGTGCACATCGGGGAAAGCGAGCGGCGCGATTCGCGCCAGTTCCACCTGGTCGAAAACGTCGACGAGCGCTGGTCGGCTCAGCCGCACATCATGCAAGATCTGCGCGATGGCGGCGTATGGCTCACCCCGTCCACCGGGAGCGATGACGACATGCCGCACTTCATTTCCGCCGCCTGGCACGTGCTGAAGCAGTCGGGACTTACCGACGCCCGCCTCCCCTTCCAGGGCGACATGCATCTCGGCAGCGAATGCTGCCCTTATCTGCTCGAGGACAGAATCCCGCTCCGTCAAAGGGGAAAGCGCTATCCGAGCCTGCGGCTGGAACCCGGTATCCGGGATCAGTGCCGGCACGGCGCCGTTGACCTGATCAGGCGGGGAGCTCTCATTTCCAAGCCCCCGCTCTCTCAGGATGCGCAAATGCAGCGCCCTCGATTGCACGTCGGGTGCGACGCCCAGCTGCGCCCGCAGCAGGTTCTTGAGTTCCTCGAAAGCAGCCAGCGCAGCCGCGCGATCGCCATGGCGAGCCAGCACCTCCATCAGCCGACGATGCCACTTCTCGCCGAGCGGCTCGATTTGCACGCATGCCCGGCAAAGCGCTACGGCACGGGCAGCGTCCCCTTCGTCCTCGGCCTTCGAAAGTGCGTCGCACAGATCCTTCAATTGCAAGCGCCGGACTCGCTGGCGCTCAGCTTGCAGCCAAGTCCCGAACGCCCCATCCTCATCGGCGTCGATGCCCGCGTCCGCCAGCGGCTCGCAATCCCGCGAAGAGCCGGATCGCAAGGCGGACAGCACCGCTTCCTGCTCCTGCAACAGCATCCGTACCGCTGCACCCGTGATCGCCACCTGCTCGCCCCCGGCCAGCAACTCGGTCGACAATCGCCGGTTGACGCGATGCATCAACGTTCTCAGGTTGTTGCGCGCCTGGGCATCGCCCGATTCGGGCCACAGCAGCGTCGCCAGGCGCTGTCGCTCGGCCACGCCTTCCGCAGCGACGATCGCCACCAGCGCCGCCGCCTTTCCGGTCAGCTCGGATGCGACGCCGGCGTCATCAACGACCCGCACCCGTGTGCCGATGGTCACGACCAGTGCCGCAGGCTTCCCGCCATGAACAGCCTCTCGGCGGTCGCCCGAAGACCGGACTGATTCATAGCTGTTCATTTGACACGCTGCCTGGCCGCTGGCCTTTTGAGATTCACGGATCGAATTCGGACTGGCTGACGGGATAGCTTCATTGCGAGAACTGCCCCCACCGCAGTATCACGCCAACATCCACTGCCCCCGAATATAGGGACTATTCATTGCTTTCGCATGAAGCAGACTTTGCCGCACGAGCACTGCCCGCGGCGCCGTTCCTGCGGCATCGCCGCTAGGATGGCGCGGGCGTGAGACGCGTCGAGGACGGGTCAAGCATGGCACCCAATGCACGAAGCGCAATGGTAGATGTCAAAATCGTGACTTAGTGGTGTTGTATTGGATCGCAGCAGGCTAGAGACTTGCTGCGGGACAATTGCGAAGCCAATGGAAGCCAGTCATTTACCTTTCGCAATCGCATCGTGTCCCAGCGTGAGCCCGCCGGTCATGGGATCGCGTGCTGCATTGCAATAACATGTCGCCGCGTCTCGCCGGCACCGAAAGGATCGTCCGAGTGGAAACCGTCGCTTGCAGCACGTTCAACGATGTCTCGCAAGGTATCCTCACCACGGCTCCGGATGGACTGATCCTGCGCGCCAACGATGCGTTCTGCAAGACGACGCGGTACAGCGCGGAGGAGCTGCGCGGACGAAACTGCTCATTGCTGCGAGGCCCCCTGACCGACGGTGGGCTCGCTTCAGCGATTCAAGCCTGCATCGCCTTCTGCGGCGAGGTGCTGCACTATCGAAAGAACGGCGAGGCCTTCTGGAATGATCTGACCATCGTGCCGATCCGCGATCCGGAAGGCCAGCTGAAGGAGTACTTGTGGATTTCGCGCGATATCACGGCAAGACGACGTGCCGAGTCGCTCCACCGGGCAAGCCAACAGCGCTACCAGCAATTGGTCGAAAACGTTCCTGCTGCGGTCGTCGTCCACGGGCCTCATTCCGAGATCCTCGTCGCCAACTCGACAGCATCGGAAATCCTGGGGCTGAGCATCGGGCAGATGAAAGGCCTCGTCGCAATTGACCCCTGCTGGCGGTTCCTGCGCGAGAACGGCACCGAGATGCCCTTCGAGGAGTATCCGGTCAATCGCGTACTGAACGGCCGCAATGTGATCAAGGACGTCGTCCTGGGCGTGCGGCGTCCGGAACTGGCGGAACCGGTCTGGGTGATGTGCAATGGCTTTCCTGTGATCGCGGACGACGGTCAGGTCATGGAGGCGGTGATCAGCTTCACGGATGTGACCGTGCTGAAGCGCGCGCAACAGGCCTTGCAAAAGTCCGAGGAACGGCTGCGCCTGGTGCTCCAGGGCACCAGCGACGCTCCATGGGACTGGGATTTGGCTGCCGGCTCGATCTACTATTCGCCACGCTGGTGGCAGATGGTGGGGTATGCCATCGACGAACTGCCGCCGACACCCGAACTGTGGGAGCACCTGATGCACCCCGAGGATGCAGTGCGCGTCAAGCAAGTCTTCGCTGCGGCGTTGGCCGGCGAGTCGGCCACCTACCAGGTGGAGGTGCGGTTTCGGCACAAGGCAGGGCACTATGTGCCCGTCATGTCGAACGGATTCATTCTGCGCGACAGCCATGGCACGCCGCTGCGCGTCTCCGGCATCAATGCGGACCTGACTGAACGCAAATGCACCGAGGAACGAATTCATCGACTCGCCAACTACGATGCGCTCACCGATCTTCCGAATCGGCGGCTCTTGATGGATCATTTGCGTCAGGTGCTGATCAATGGTGGTCGGAGCGGGCAATTCGGCGCATTGCTGTTCATCGATCTCGACAACTTCAAGGCGCTCAACGACACGCTCGGCCATCATGTCGGGGATCTTCTGCTTAGTCAGGTCGCACATCGACTGCGTGGCACGGTCCGAGCGTCCGACACCGTTGGCCGGCTGGGTGGCGACGAGTTCCTCGTCGTACTGGAAGAACTCGGACCCGTCGAGGCGGACGCCGCGATGGCCGCAGAGGTCGTCGCGCAGAAGGTGCTCTTCAAGCTGGGCGATCGGTACATTCTGGGCGAATCCGAGCAACGCAGCACGCCCAGCATCGGCGTGGCGCTGTTCGGCCCAGCATCACAGAGCGCCGAAGACATCCTCAAGCAAGCCGACCTGGCGATGTACCAGGCGAAGGCTATCGGGCGGAACACTCTGCGATTCTTCGATGCAAGCATGCAGGCGGCCGTCGATGAACGGGTCGCGCTGGAACGTGACATGCGCAGTTCGCTCGAACTTGGCGACTTCATGCTGCATTACCAGATCCAGGTCACGGGCAACGGATGCGTCACGGGTGCCGAGGCTCTCGTCCGATGGCGGCATCCTCGACGAGGATTGGTGCCTCCGAACGCGTTCATCCCCATGGCCGAGGCCACGGGCCTGATCCTTCCGCTGGGTGCCTGGGTGTTGCGTTCAGCCTGCGAGCGCCTTGCAGCCTGGGGTCGCCTGCCGGGCCTCAGCGAGCTCACCCTCGCTGTCAACGTCAGTGAGCAGCAGTTCCGTCAACCTGACTTCGTCGACCACGTCCTGCAGATCATAGATCAGACGGGCGCCTCGCCGACGCGTCTCAAACTCGAGCTGACCGAAAGCCTGCTGGCCCAGGACATCGAGGACATCTCCTCCAAAATGATGGCGCTGCGTGAGCACGGCATCCACTTCGCGCTGGATGACTTCGGTACAGGATACTCTTCGCTCTCCTATCTGAAACGATTGCCGCTCGCCCAGTTGAAGATCGACCAATCATTCGTGCAGGAGATCCTCACCAGCCCGAACGACGCCATGATCGCCCGCACTATCGTCGCGCTCGCGGACAGCCTGGGCCTGACCGTCATCGCCGAGGGGGTCGAAACTGCCGATCAGCGGCAATTCCTGGTGGAAAACGGATGCAACCACTTCCAGGGCTACTATTTTGGTCGTCCCGCAGACGCAGAGGTCCTTGAACGGCGCGTTCTTCTTCAGAGCGGTTCGATGACTCCCAACTGAGCTGGGTTACCGGCGCCGCGACCCTCCGGGCCCGCCCTGTGATGCGCGGCCAATTCGGGCTACATGCCTGACAGACCTCCCTTTGCAGCCCTCGCACTCGACGGGCACCGGCTCACCGACGGCTCAACCGATCGGCAACACGGCGCCACTCGGTTTCGGTCGCTTCGCTTTGCAGTGCATTTCTTCGCGTTGGGGTGGAGACGGCCTCAACTCGTCGACATAGACTCCCTCCAGATTGCCGAAAAAGGCGCGTCCTCGGCGCCGCCACGTCGTGGTTGGCGACGCCGCTCGAGGCATTGACTGGAGTCATCGGATTGCCAATACAGATAGCAGGAAGCGCGTCGCTTGGCACAATCCAGTTCGAATTCGAAGCCGTAGGCGTTGATGTCGGGCCGCGCCCTATCTAAGCAAACCGCCATGGCCACACAAAGCTCGCTGGATCTCGCCAAGGCTAACTATCTCGATGCATGCAGGGCGCTGCTGACCGTCGAAATGGCCCTGAACCAATTTCGTTGCCTGGTGCGGGATTTCGCGGAACCTTTGAAAGGCTTCCTGAGCGACGAAGATGATTTTTCCGGTAGCAGCCTGTCGCACCTCAGCCAAGGCCTGACGTTTCGCCTCAGGGACATCTCGCGGACCCTGCGCGAGATCACGTCCCATGTGAACATCACCAGGCGAGCCATCGGCCAATGCCTGAGCAATCTGTGCAGCGCCGACGCCAACTGCGAGACGCACAAGCAATTGCGCAGCTTCTGTGACCTCGTCATCAGCGGCGTGACAGAGGTGGAGCGTACCGTCACTCAGGTGGCGAGCAACATTGAGGCGGAGGCCAACAGCATCATGGAACTCGCGCTGCAGTTGGATCTTCCGGACGACGTCGTCGATGCGGCACAGGAGCTTCTCGAGCGCGTGGCCAGCAAGGATTCAAATCCTCGCCTCAACTGACGAGTTGTCGGCACTCGCCTGCTGCCTTCCACACCCATCGCCGATGGCCAGCACGACACCGGATCGTGCAACGGAGGAAGCGAGGCCGGCGTGCGCCGAAGCACCCCCCGTTGACTCGGTCAGGCCCCCGATCGCCTTGACGCCCTGCCTGTCAGCCAGACCGGTCATCGATCTGCCGCGTAGTCGCCGGCGACCGAAGCGGGCACGGCGAGCCCCATGCGCACACATGGCGCGGCCGCGTTCAAGGCGCCTGGCGCTATTCGAGCGTAAGCGGGGGATCGCTGGCGAATCCTTGCATCCGGCAGTCCGTACTGGAGACATGCGACGTTGGACACCCGCCACGAGAATTCGCGTCAATCAACGACCGTCCGCCCGGACTCACTACCGAAGAAGGCAGATGCGCTGGTAGTGACGGTGGGCGCGGAGGTCTGCATACAGACTTCTTCCCGCGACGCCATCCTTCTGTCGGGGAGAGCCGCCATCATCATCGCGATGATCGGGCTGGAGGACTGTGCCGACCGCCGCCGGCTTGCTACCCTGCTCTGGCCGGACTCACCCGAGAGCCAGGCAAGGAACAATCTTCGGACGCTGCTGCACAGAGTGACGCAGCGGGTGGGTCAGGAACTGCTAGGGGGTTCGGCTAGCCTCCGGATGCGCAGCGGGCGATTGCAACTGCTGACCGAGGCTGAAGAAGTGGTCTCCAAGCTCGCGGGTGCCGGTCCGCGTGCCTGCGAGCTCCTGGCCGACGCTGGAGTCGATGCCGATGCCGGAAGCGGATTGAGCGATTGGCTAATGTTGGCGCGGCGGCGCCTGCGAAAACTGCAATTGCGCAATATCTGCGACGCGCTGACGCAGGCGCAATCGCACACCGAGGATGAACGTGCCGTCGCGTTTGCTCGGGCCTGCGTACAGCTGGAGCCGCTTTCCGAACACTGGCATCGCCAGCTCATGAACATGCTTGCACTGTCCGGTGATCGCAATGGTGCCCTTGCCGTCTATGAAGACCTGAAGCGCGTGCTTCGCGAGCAGCTCGGAGTCCTTCCCGACACTCAGACGCGCACGGTACAGTTGCGGATTCTTCAAGGACAGGCTGACGGAGGCTCAGACGGGGGCGCCCTTGCTGCGACGTCCGTCGCCACGAGCACGACGGCCGTCACTGACGGATTGACTCCGCTGGGCGGCGCAGCCAGGTATCCACTGGTGGAAAGGGCGGCGATCCTCGATGAACTGAGATCTTCGCTGAACGTCCGGGTGCACATCGCCCTGCAGGGCGAAGCCGGCGTCGGGAAGACGCGCCTGCTGGGCCATCTCGCCGCATCCCAGGAAGGCTTCGAGCTGGTGGCGACAGATCCGAGCTTCCATGGCGAAGCCTATGCGGCCATCGCGCAGGTGCTGCAGCAGGTGCAACCTCGCCGTGCAGCCCGCGTCGGGCTTTCGGACCAGGTCGAGCTGGCTCGAATCGCGCCGCTGGCTTTTCCTGGTGTACCCCCGTCTGAGACGCGCATGTCGGCGCAGAGACTACATGTCGCGTTCTCGAACTGGCTGCAAGCGCTCGCCGATGCAGGCGTCCAGTGCCTGGTCATCGATGATTTGCACTACGCTGATCAGCCTTCGCAGGCCGCCATAGCGGCGTGGCTTTCTGGGAGGCGCCCTGAGCGCTGTCCTGCGGTCGTACTGGCTTACCGCACTGGAGAGATCGGCATCTCCCTCGCGGAGGCCCTGGCTGCGGGCCAAGCTCGCGGTCATACGAGCTGCTTCACGCTGCCGCGCCTGACATTGGCAGGGGTGCGCTCATTGCTTGAAGCCATAGGCGTCGATCCGCGCCAGGCGGAGCCGCATTTCCGACGGACTGGCGGCAATCCACTGTTCGTTATTGAGTTGGCGCAGCATCAAGCGGATCGGGATGGCGGCAATGTGCCGCAAAGCCTGAACGGGCTGCTGGCATCTCGGCTGCGTGCCTGTACCCCGGCAGCGCAGCAACTCAGTGCCGTGGCCGCCATCGCGGGGAAGGACTTCTCGGTGGAGATCGCGTCGCGCATCACGGGTAAAGCGCCGCTCGCGCTCATGCCCGCGTGGAGAGAGCTCCAGCAGCGTGGCCTCTTCGCCGATCACGGACCGGCCCACGACCTGATCACGGAGACCCTGCTCGATGCGATACCTCCAGCTATCGGACGGACGCTGAGCGCGCAACTGGCGGCCACCCTGGAGGACCAAGGCCTGCGGGGCGCGCCTGTCCTGCGGCACTGGGTGGCGGCACACCTTCACGACCAGGCCTTACCCCATGCGGTGCACCACCTCCATGTCACCAGCGCGGCTGGCCTCTCGACGCTGCAGCTCGAACTGGATCTGCTCGACTTGCTGACCAAGGTTGGCGACGAAGTCCTTTGTGCCAACCTCTGGTTGACGGCCGAGGTCGGATCGAGCTTGACGGCGCACTTTGCGCTCGGGGATGTCTGGCCCCGTCTCGGACATCTCGTGGCGCGCGTCAAGGCCTTGCCGAACTCGCAAGACAACGCCGCGTGGATCGCCTACGAAGCCGCCAGGCAGGCCTATCACGTCGATCGTGCCGTCGTCGTTGCCTATGACCTGCTTCGGAAATCGGCAGCAAGCCTGCCAGACAAAGGCGTCGAGCGGGCACGCGTCGAACAGGAGGCCGCCTTCTGCGCACGCATCATCCACGGCGATGGGCGAGAGCATGCTCGCAACGCGCGCAGGGCACTGACAGGACTTCCAGGACATCTCTACCTCCGCCGCGTCCAACAGGCAGTCGATCATCTCGAGGCGGCCGACCTGAGCGCGGCGGAGCTCATCATAAGGAAGGCTCCGTTGATGCGAGCAGCGCGCCTGCGCGGCGACTTGGCCAGCGCCTTTGAAGCTCGAGTGCAGATTGCACTGGCGAATGCCCACTCGGGGAGCGACGGACGCGCGTGGCGACACTTCGAGATGGCCATGCGTGCGACCAAGACCGCGACGGGCGAAGCCGGGGGTGGGATCGAGAATCTCGCCATGTTGGGAATCGTCGCGCTCAAGAGCGGCCGCTTCGACACCGCTCTGCGATGCTTCGAAGAGTGCAAGGATGCTGACTTCCTCGACGAGCGGCCGGGCTTCCTGGCATTGACCTGGTTGCGTCTGGGTGACTTCGAGCGTGCGCAAGTCCTCGCGAGCCAGGTCAAACCAAGCCTGATCCAGCGCGGCTTCCTGGCACTGGTGATCAGCGCCTACGTGCAGGCCGAACTGGATGACCTGCTTGGTGCGAACCCTGTCCCGGCGCTGCAACGGACTCTGGATTTCATGGCCAGCCTGGGAATGGACGGGGTCAATCTCGGCCTGATGGCCTGGGAAATCACCCTACGCTCCAAGCCCGCCGAGCAGCGCTGGATCGAAGGAACGCTGCTGCTTGACGGTTTGCGAATGCAAGCTGCCAGCAGTTCCCGCGTGCTTCGCCTCATGATCGGCGTGGCGGAGGCCGGACGCACCATCGGGCAGCCGCTCTGGCTTGAACATGCGACCATGGCCGCTCGAATGCTTCGCAGGGGCTGCGCCTCGTGCAACCTGTACGTGCCCGACGGCTTCCTGCGCTGCGCCACGATGCTCGCAGAGGTCGATCCGTTGGAGTCCCTGTCTCTGATGCATGTCGCACGACGTTGGATCGGCACCGCGCTCGCGCACGTCCCCGAGGCATCGCGCGACAGGTTCCTGGCCCTTCCAGTCAATCGACTGTTGCTTGAAAGGTCCGATGACAAGACCGTCGAGCCGCAATCGGGAGACGCGTGGTTGAGCGCCTCCAGCGTCAGGCGGTATGCCGTATGACCAAATGGTCTGCAGTTCCCGCCCATCTGGGCCTAAGGGGAAACATTACGGCTCTTCGGGCCACGCCTTGTGCGTTTCGACCTGCCCGACGGAGTCTCGCCACTTGCTTGCCAGAAGGCTCGACTTCAATAGCGTGCCGGCGTATTCATGCTGTGCGTCGAAGATCTCGTTGCATCGGTCCAACAAGCCGATACGCACACCGGGCAGCAGGTGCGGAATCGGCATGAAGGACAGATCCGAAGCCATGGGGTGCGAGGCGGCTGCGGCGTCCACGATGGTTGCAAGCTTTCCTTCGCGGATCATCACGAATGCCGCGATCATGCTTCCAGCGACGAGGTGGGCGCCGTGATACCAGTCGAGGTGCCCGAACGTGGAACGCAGAAGTTGCGCAACGAAGAAGCGGTCGGGCAACCGCACCATGGGAATGGCTGCAATATCGGCCATCCTCGTCACTACCTTTGGCGAGACACCGGGCGCGGCAAGAATACCTAGCGGCGCGTGCAGGACGTCGATGAACCGCAGGTCGTCGCGTACAGCGCATTTCACGCCCACGCCCCAGTCAGCAGCGCCGCTGGCGACAAGTTCCGGCAGTTCCTGGCTCGAACAGGCCTCGAAGCGCAGGCACGGTTTCGGAATGTTATCGAACAACTTCGTCGTCAATGCCGGCATGACGAGCGGCATCAACGTGCGGCTGCCTGCCAGCCGAATGGTCAATGTGTCGGTGGCAGCGTTGTCGTTCACGACAGAGGCGACAGCCGCGGCATAGCATGTCAGCATCTTGTGCGCAAACGGCAGCAACGTCTGGCCAGCGTCGGTCAGACGCACGCCGCTCGCATCGCGATGGAAAAGCCGTTCATTGAGTGTCGATTCCAGTTCCTGGATGATCCTCGTGAAACTGGAGCCGCTATGCGAGCACGACGTGGCAGCCGCCGAGAATGTCTTGTGCTTCTCAAGGGAGACGAATGCCTCGAGCTGGTTCAACGTGATCCTGCCCAGCTTCAGCAAGTGCGTCAGATTTTGTGCGTTCATGATCCTCGATCCGACGATCTGCATCGAGCTGCATTCATCAGTTGCCAGGAGCTCTTGCGAAACGCTCGACGCTGGCGTCCCAGGGTGCTTCCATGATGCATGCTTCCAACAGCAATTCGAGCGCTGCATGCCGTTTCGCCAGGTCGTTCCGCGTCACGAGGCTGACTGTGAACCGTGGAGCCAACTGTGGCGTCGGGAAGAAGACCAGTCCCCTCGCGATGTCATGCGCCGTGCATGTCGCCAGTGTGAAGGCGGCCATCCGGCCGGTGCCCGCCATCGCGTAGAGCGCTGCGATGTTCGTGCTGACAAAGGGCGCCGGCTCAAGCAGGTCGATGCGTCGCCCGCTACCAAGAAGCGCGGACATCAGGGGCGTGGCATTGCCGTGCAGCCCCAATGGCACGCCTTGGAGATCGGAGAGACTGCCGATCACGCTGGGCAAGCGGAAGCCGGACGTGCACAGGAGGCCGGCCGGCACACGCAACAGCGGATGCGCCAGCAGAGGCGGCGGCAGGCCTTCCTGATGAACGCACACGCCCAGGTCGATCCGCCCTGCAAGGAGCGCCTCGACGATCGCCGCGCTGCCGCCGTCGGTGATTTCCAACTCGCTGTGGCTATAGCTAGCTCCCAGCCGCCGCAGTAGGGGCGGCAGGATCGCGGGCATGACGGCATCGCTGCACATCAACTTGACGCAGCCTTGTCGACGCGCACTCCAAAGCGCCATGCCGGCCAGCATTTCGGCATTGACTTCCAGCAGTCGTCTCGCGTGGGATAGAAATCGGTGACCGGTCTCCGATAGCACAGCCCCGCCCTGCGTGCGTGTGAACAAGGAGCCGCCCAATGCATCCTCGAGCTCCCTGATGGAACGCGACAAGGTCGGCTGCGACTGGAAAAGCTGTCGCGCGGCCCCCGTGAAGCTCCCCGTCTCGACGATGGCGACGAATGCCCTGAACTGCTTCAGCGTAAATTCACCTGTTGGCGAAGACAAGCCGCGCATCGCGCTGCGTTGATTCAGCATTTGAGAACCGTTCTGCCCAACTCACAACTGTCACGATCTTGACATATTTCCAGGGATCGCTCTCCCACCCTGCCGGGCTCGCCAGCGCAGGCGCGCAGCGACAGGATGCATGCATCCGCCCCAACACGCGTTGCGCAAATCGTTGCGGGGCCAAGTACCTTCACCGATCAACGGCACTGGCAAGGAGCGTTGCAATGTCTTTGGGCAGGCTCGGGGGTCCTTATAGGGTGGCGACCGAGCCAGTTCCGAAAACATCGGACCAGAGAGGACGATACCGACGGCGCCGTCGATCGCCATCGGATGGGCGGCTCAGTGCATCGTGAGCAATGTCATGCACGCCCAAGAACAGGAGATGACGATGCTGATCCGTCTGTGCTACGCCAGCGAGATTGCACGGCCGATCTCGACGCTGGACGTCCAGATCCTGCTCGGCCAGGCACAGGTGCGGAATCGCCGTCTCGCCGTCACCGGGGCTCTGACGCAAAGCTGCGATCACTTCGTGCAGGTGCTGGAAGGCGACAGGCGCGCCGTCGACGTGGTCATGGACAGCATCGAAGCCGACCCACGCCACCGGCTCGTACGCATCATCTTCGACGAGCCGGCAGGTAAGCGGATCTTCAGCACATGGTCAATGGCGCTGATCTGCCGCGACGACCTTTCCGAGGACATGCGTCGCCTGCACTGCCACGGAGCCTCTCGCGGCTGGGATACGCGCCGCATCTGCGGCACGTTCACCAGACTGCACGACTTCTCGCCACTGCAGTCGTTGCTGCCAGTCCATCCGAGGTTGACCCAAGGCGCCACCTGCAGTTGAACACCGGGCTCGCGGCTTGGCGGGTGATACCGTGACCGCCGACGCGTCATGCAAAAAGCTCAAGCGGCCTTTCCAAAGACGTGAAACGTTCAGGGGTATGCGTGCATGCGATCCAAGCCTGCCCATTCGACACTCCTGGTGTGGGCAACACATGCACGCGCGCACCGGGTTTCGGCGCGCCGTGCAGCCGGAACGACCAACTCCTCCGCTGTCCGACACAGCAACCACGTCCCGAGGCGTACAGATGCAGATCCTGGCCATACACGGCCTCATCGGTTTGTCGAACGAACCGTGGCTTCGACAGGACCCCATTGCCAAGCACGCCCCTGCCGAGAGGACGGCATGCCAAGGCGCTGCGATCAGACATTCGACCTGCGATGCCGACGCGCTGCTCAGCGCCGGCCAGCGCTTGCTCCTGTCGGATCGTTCAGACGAAGCCGTCAGCTACTTCGAGCAAGCGTTCAAGACGCTGTCGTCGCAATCGCGCCCCGCACAACGGGCCATGTCCTTCCTGACCGCCGGCTTTCAGGCATTGCATCAATCCCAGTGGCGCACGGGTTGGCGTTGCCTGCAGCGTGTCGTGGACTCCCGCGATGCCAGTCCACGCATCAGGGTGGAAGCGTACGCCGCTCTCTCGGCGCTGTACTTCCGCTTGGGCATGCGCCGTCCCGCGTCCGCGGCCGCGCAACGCGCCACTGCATTGCTGGAACGGGAGATGGCCAACCACGATACCGTCGTCATCCTCGTGCGCGCCCTGCAGGTCGAGTTCTGCGTCCTCGACCTGCTCCGACAACATGAGCATCTGCACGACCTTGCGTCCTGGCCGCGCCACGAGGAGATTGCCGGCCAGCGCCTCGGCGTGGCGCAGGCATGCGCGATGATCGACGCATGTCGCATGGAATGCGGCGAATTTCCGTTCGTGCGCCGGCGGCTTGATTTTCTGGAAGCGCTGGTGAACATTTCCTTTCGGCACGCGGAAGCCGACACCGTCGTCATGCGACAGATCGAGTATCTGCGCCGGATCGGTCTGGAGGCGCACGCCTGCGCCGCCAGGCACGAGCTGGCGTTGGCTGGCATCGCCGCGAGGCGCCCACACCTGTTGCGCCAGTCCATCGACGATTGCGGCAGCGCCAGCAGCATTCGCCGAGCTCATCGAAACGATCCGGAACATGCGTACTGCCTCGCCAAGCTGGGCGAACTCTCCGGCAACCATGAGATGTATATCGCCCACTACCAGCGCTATGCGTCGCAGGCACTCATGACCATGCGCCAGACTTGCGCCTACATTACCGTGCCGACGGCGGTTCGACAGACGATCGAGGAGATTCCCCGCGATGACATCGCGTCCCGGCTCCACGGCCGATACCGGAACGCCTATCAGTTCATCCTGGCGAACCTGCAGCGCGAGGATCTCTCGATACGCCACGTGGCCGACGAGATCGGCGTGACGGAGCGATCGCTCCAGCTGGCCTTCCGTTCCGCGCTCGGTTTGTCGCCGTCCGCCGTGATCCGTCAGTGCCGCATGGACCGCATACGTGATGAATTGAGCGCGGCCTCGGCGCCGGATGCGAGCATGCAAGAGGTCAGCCGGAGGTGGGGACTCCGAAGCCGCTCCGCGCTCTCCAAGAACTACAAGGCAGCATTCGGTGAACTGCCCAGCGAAACACCGCCCTCGCCGTGAGTCGACAGGCCCAGGTCAGACGCGAAAATCCTCCACACTCCTGCCCTTGTCGATGGCCTCTCTGAGCCAGCGAGGATAGGAGCCACGGCCAGACCACACATTATCACCGTCGCGAAACTTGATGGCGACCACTCTGCGCTTGGAATCGCCCCCGAACGCCGATGATGCGGAACTCCAGCGGGACGTCTCGCCCGCGGCACCCGCACCCGCCATCCGATCGACGGCGAAATCCTCAAGGGAGTGCCCCTGCGCAAGAGCCGTTCTCAGCCAGTTCGGGCGAGGCCCACGACCTCCCCACACATTGCCGTGACCGTCAGTGAACTTCACGGCCGACTCACGAAGCGCGGTCCCGCCCGAAGCACGCAGTGCACCTCGGGACCGGGTTGCAGGCCCCGTCGGGCCTCCGAAAAGGTCGTCGGGCGTGAATCCGTAGGCCTCGATGGCCACTCGGATCTTCGCGATGACCTCCGCGGCCTCGACCTTCAAACGTTGCTCGTCTCGCTGCAGCCTCGCAATCTGCTCCTGGATCTGCAGAAGTGTCTGACTCATAAAGCGCTCCACATGCTAATTTGCATGATATTGCATCCAACGAAGGTTCATTCTATTTGTAAATTCAACATTCTGCAATTCGCGTCACCTTGGCAATTCATGAATCCGATTCAACAACTCAATTAAACATACTTGCGCGCGTATTATTCAAAAGTGATCTCGCTCCAGCGGCCGACCCTTTGTCGGCCGCATGGCGGCCACGCATCGCTGCAGACTCGCCCCATGGCGGTACGCCAGTCGGGACTTAAAGCGTTCGTTTGCTTCGGTTTGTCGCGCATTCCATCGCCTACGCCGAGCCCGCGTTGACGCTCGAGCGGTCGAATCGAGGCTTCGTACAGCCTCCTGGATCTGGCGCCATGCGAACCCAGTCTCCGACCAGCCCCCACGGGGCGCAACCGCTCGCCGAACCCGAGCGGGTCCAGCAACCCGCCTCCACGCCGGGACATCCCTCCGCCGTGGGCACACCGACTCGACAAGCGCGCGTCGGCGCGGGAACTCCGACGGCGTTGACACCGCCACGAGCGCGCAGCGCCTCCCCGGCCGGCAGCGCCATCGCGCCGACCGTTCCACGTCGGGCCGCATCCGCCGATGGTGTGCCTGCAGGCGCGCGCCCTGCCCGTCGGCGCGTCGCCTTCGATCCTGCGCCAGACACGGTCCATCGGCCCACGCGAATGGATCACGAGAGCGGATCGCCGCATTTCATTCGCAACCCGGCTCCGCCGGCGCCTTCCACGGAAGCCGCACGCAGCGCCGGCTCGCATGGGGCGCAAGCAGTCGCGCGGATCCCGGACGCCATCCATCTGCCGGCCGCTGCGAATGCGACCGCGGGCAATGCGATTCGCAATCGTGAGGCGGAGGCGGATCGGCCAATGAGGCCGCCCACCCGCCGTTCCGTCGATTGAACGTGCGAACCGCTCGACCATCCGCGATCCGCGCAGGCACTCCGGCTGTCGAAAGGGAGGAGCCGGAGCGACAAGTACGCGAGGCTGCGTCGCCAGGGACGCCGACGCCGGGATTCGTCGCGCGGCCGCTCGCCGAGCCGCCGCTGCTGTCGATGCGGCCGGCCCGACATGCACGGCGCGCGCCAGGGGCCCTGCCGCAGTTGCCGACTTCGCTGAGCGATGGCGAGAAGGCGCGCAGGCATGACGAAGAACGTTCATCGGCCTCCCACCTGGCGGGGCGGCGGTCCTTGCCGGTGCTGCGCCGTCGCGCCGATCCGCTCATCGGCCAAGTTCCCGCCGCTGCTTCGCAAGACAACGCGGAACGCGACCCCGACGTCGAAGCCGATCGCGAAGTCGCGTTCTACAACCGCAGCATTGACGAGCCGCCCGCACGGGGTGGCAACGGGTGACCGCAAGCCTGCCGACCAGGCCATCGGCATCGTCGCTCATCGAACCAGCGACAGCCCGGAAGACGGGTGCAGCCGCCAGACTCCCTTGCCGGCGCGCTTGGCCGCATACAGTGCATGGTCAGCCGCCTCCAGGAGTTGCTCAGGCGTTTGCCCTGCGCTCGGCGCCAACGCGATGCCGACGCTGGCCCGACCCACCACGGTGGCGATCCCTCCCAGGTCGTGCGGCTGCGCGACCGAGTGGAGCAGGCGGTTGGCGATCTCCGCCGCGTCCGTGCGTCCGGCGCCTGGAAGAAGCACGACGAATTCGTCTCCACCAATCCGGCTGACGAGGTCGTGCACCCGCACTGCCTGCGCCAGCCGGTCGGCCACGTGCTTGAGGAGCCAGTCTCCCGCCGCATGCCCGTGCCGGTCATTGACGGCCTTGAATCCATCCAGGTCGATGCACAGCACGGCGAATCGGTCCGCCTTGCGGGCGGTACGCAGGCCGGCACATAGCTCAGCAATCCGCTCACCGAGCATCAGACGGTTGGGCAGTCCGGTCAGTGGATCGTGCATGGACAGTCGCTTGTTCTCCTGCTGGGCGCGCAACGCGCCGATCAGGATTGAATGGTTCAGACGAAGCAGTACCTGGTAGGCCAGGCAGCCCGCCGGCATCAACCAGGCGACTTGCCAGAGCCCTGGAATCGGCGAAGCGGCCAGTCCCGCGAACAACCCGAGGCAGAGAAGATAGATGAAGGTCAGGGCACACCGGGGAAATGCCTGCCAGCGCGAAACGACGTAGCCGCAGAAGCCCACGGGAAGAATGGTGCCCAGGACAACGAGTCGGAAGTCGGGCTGGCTGGCGGTGAGCGCAGTCCCGCCCGCGATCGATGCCATCCAGGCCGCATGCAGCACGAAAAGCCGCTTGACGGGCAACCTGCGCGCTCGCGTACCGGCGACCACGATCCCGCGGCTCCACGCCAACCGCATGGCGAAGAACACGGCATCCGTGGCCATCCAGGCGAGCATCCTGGGATCGCGCGCGACGCCCCACCCAAACGCCCCGACGGCCTGCGTCCAGAAGAACCCAAGCAGCGTGACGTGAGGCGACTCGCCGAGGGTGAGCAGCATGGCACGGCGAACCTCCGGCATTTCCGGCTGGCCCGTGTCCGTGAACCAGAGAAAAGCCCGCCGAACAAGGGTGCTCTCGGCCGTGCCGCGTGCAGTCGAAGGTGCGGGGCCCATCGTCTTGTTCATCGATTGGTGCGCATTGCAAAAGGATCGCAAATGACAAGGCACGCGATCTCTATTGAGGGTCGTTCGAATGCTAATTCGATTCCACCGGAAAGGTGCTTGTCCGAATCTGTCGCATCGATGCAAGCGTGACGGTCTTCATGACAACGGTGCTCGTCGATGCACGCCGATGGCAGCGTCGGCGCCAAGGTCGCCCCCGGTCGGGACTTCGCGGCGACTTCCAGCGCACTGGACTTCATTCGACGGCCAAAGCGAAAACAAATGCACAGATCGACCGTCGGCGAATGACAATTCATTCAGCATCTGGACTATCTTTCCGAAAGGCCTTGCATGGCGGTCAATTACACATTTGGCCGCAATCAACTCGCCTGAGAAGCTCCTGCTAAGGCGCATTGAGGCGATGTTCGAAGTTCCTCAACTGGATTGGACGGGTTACGTGGCAGATGCACTCCAAGCCCTGGCAACAGAGGTCGGCGTCGACGGTTGCGCGCTTGTCGACATGCAGAGCGGCATGGTGCTGCATGCGGTCGGCGCGGCCATCTACGACGAACAGATGTGGGAAGCAGGATTGAGCTATTGGCGCCAGCACGAGCGTCAGGCGGACATCTTCGCCATGCTCGGCCCCATCGGCGGCATCGTCCTGCACCACCCGGGGGGCATGGTCGTGATCTTTCCGCTGCGAGAGCCCGGTCTGCTGGCGGTCGCCGTCGGCCAGCAGAAGCAGGTCGACTGGATCACCTGGCAGAGGCGTCTCGCCAGCCTGAGCGAGGCCTTCAGTCCCTAGACCGTTCAACACGTTTCCCCGGTCGCCACGACGTCCTCGCCGTCGGCGCTCTTCCGTCGTTTCACTCAACCAGAGAAATGAGGTTTTCCATGGCCAACATCCGACAGACGCTCGACGACCTGATGCAGTGCGACGGCGCCTTGTGCGCCGCCGTGGTCGATTCGGGCAGCGGCATGACACTGGGATCGACCGGCTCCGGCGTCGATCTCGAGATTGCCGCAGCAGGCAATTCCGAGGTCGTGCGCGCCAAGATGAAGGTGATGCGCCAACTCGGCCTGAACGACGTCATCGAGGACATCCTCATCTCGTTGGGCAGGCACTATCACATCATCCGGCCTTCCGCCCGCAAGGAAGGCGTATTCATCTATTTCGTGCTCGATCGCTCCAAGAGCAATCTCGCCCTCGCGCGCCGCAAGTGCCAGGATGTCGACAAGGACCTCGTCATCTGAGCACGGCCTGCCGACGAAGATGCACGTCATGAGCCGGATCGACCACCACGTGGCGCTGGCCAGCGTCCACGGGGTATGGAACCCAGCGCTGGTCAGCTACCTGGCCGAGCAGGCCGGCGCGCCGGTGCGGCGCCGGCAGCTGCCGTCGGCAACCTGCGACGGTGGCCAGGTCCTTCTGGAGGAGGTCGTCATCGACCACTGGGGACGGGCCGCGCGGGTCAGTTCCTTCGCAACCTTCGACCTGCAGGCGATGATCGAAGCCAGCCGGCGCGAGCCGTTCGACCTCGTGGTGCTCATGCTGCTGCCCAGCGAAGCCTCGCGCTTCGACTGGCCAGCCCTGGTGCGTGGATGGCACCCGCTCACCTGGCGCGGCGCGGCCAACCTGCTGATCCTCAGCAGGGCCGAGCTGGACGACGACGCGCTGGCCGGGCTCCGGGCGGGGGGACTTGGAGTCCATACCCTCGCCTGCGGCCTGCGTGATCATGCCTTGGCATGGCAGAGGATCGCGGCGTTCCTCGTGGCACCCGAGATTCCAGAAACGCCTGCTTCCGAGCAGGTGTTCGCGTCGGCGCCAGCGAGCGACGAATCGGGCTGCAGGACAGGAGCCATCGGCAAGGCGCCGGTCATGGCCGGACTCGTCAGCCACTCGTGGCTGGACGACGGCGGGTCATCGCCCGTCGGCCCAGGTCGACCATCGACGGTCAAGGCCTATCTCGAACCCTTGCTGCAAATGATGGACGCGATCGAGCCGGATGACCGGATCGAGGAGCTGATCATCACCAGCACGACGCGCACGGAAGTGATCCTGCACATGCCGGCCGAGGCCGGTTCGGGCTATGCCGCCGCGGAATTCGACCGCGACGAGATCTCTCCTGCGCTGGCCCGACTCCTTGCGCATGACCTGGCCACCACGGGTACGTCGGGTCAGGCCTGAAGTCACCGGGACGCGCCGCACCGCGAGCACCGGCGCCTGACACGCGCTTCGGCCGGATCCCGCCCCGACGCGATGATTCGCATCGGCGACGTTCGCTTCGTCCACGCCGCTCCGGAAAAGCTCCGCGGGACGCCACCATGTCGTTGTCCATCAATCAACCTGGAGCAACCAACATGGGCGCGGTCAAAGATGCATTCAACAAGATCGGCGATGGCATCAAGCATGCATTCGAAGGTTTGGGCGACGAGTTCAAGGGTCTTGGTCATATCGTCAAAGGTGTGTTCACCGCCAATCCGGACGAACTCAAGAGCGGCCTGATGGGCATGAAGGACGGCATCGAGGAAGGCGTCAAGGGCCTGGGCGAAGCCGCCGGTGGCGCACTGTCCGCGGTCGTCGACGTGACCCCGGTGGGCGCGGCGATCAATGCGATCGCGCCTGGCTCGGTCAACAAGTTCGTGGGCGGGGCCGTGGAATCGATGGGCGACACGCTGGCCGGCGGTGTCGAGGGCCTCTACCAGGTCGGCCAGGGCTTGGCCCAGGGCAACCTCGGCGAGATCGGTGCAGGCGTGCTCGGGGTCGCTGGTGCCGCTGCCATGCTGGTGCCCGGCGAAGGCGAGGCCGTCGCCCTGGCAGAAGGCGGCATCAAGGCCGGCGTCACCGAAGGCCTCGAGATGGGTGCGAGCACGGCGGCGCGCAAAGGGGGACAGGCGCTCGCTCACGACGGCGAGACGGCGCTCCTGCATGAAGGCGAAGTGGCCGTCGAGGGCGCGGGACGGCAAAGCGCTGGCAGCCTGTTGAAGGAGGACTTCGAGAACGCGCTACTCAACCAGGTCGGTGCGCCATCGGGTGGCAATGGCTCTGCACAACAGCCGTCGTACGCCGGTTCCGTGCCGGAGGCCAGCATGATGTCTCCCATGGGCATGCCCCCGATGGGCATGTCGCCGTTCGGGACACCCGGCCAGGTTCCGTTGCCGAAGGTCAGCGACGACGACAACGATGACGATGACGACAACTGATCAGAATGCCCGACGGCAACATCAAGGCCCGGGACTGCAGCCAAGAGCCCACTGGATCGACGACGTCGCAGAGGCCACGCCCTGAGATACCGGGCTCGGCCCATCAAGAAGGAGTCACCATGCAACAGCACCAGGATCCATCCGCGGATGCCGCCATCCGGGCGCTCCGTACGGAGTTCATCGAGGTGATGGAAGCCATCGTTGAAGGGGATCTCGACGTCGCGGGGTTGCGCTTCGACCGTCTCATGGAACGCTCGAGGCTGGGCCTGGACAATCCGGGCCTGCAGTTCCTGGGAACCGTGCTGGCCATCCAGCGCGGTGACGCACGCGAGGCTCTTCACATGCTGGGTGACCTCGACGACAAGGCTTGTCCCGAATTGCGCGTGCTCTGCCTGTACTCCCTTGGCGACCCGGTATGGGAAGGCATGGCGGAAGCCCTGCTGGAATCGCCAGACGCCACCGTTCGAACGGCGATGGCCAGCATGCTGGATCGATATCGCGCCGTCGCACGACTGGCCATGGGTACGTTGCCCACGACCGCACCTCGGACTCATTGACCCGACGCGCCGACGGTGCTTCCCGATGGGAGAGCGTGATGACCCTGGCCCTCACTGACAAGGTCGATCTGGACGTCTACTACATCGCCGACAGCGTCAACATCGATGCGCCGACGCTGGCGGTGGTCACCCGGGACGTCTTCAAGAGAATGTTCGGACCTTGCCAGTCCAGGGGTTTCGCGGCAGACGGCGTAGCCTTCGGTGGCGTCATATTCGACGGGGTCCGGCCGCACGTCGCTGTCCTGCCTGAATGGAAGGGCCGCTGGGCGCCGCTACTGAGGCCTGTGCTGCGATGGCTGTACAGCTTGAGCGACGACATGGTGGTGCCTGTCTATGACGACAACCCCGACCTGGTGCGATTCGTCGCACGTTGTGGCTGGCCGATGGTGGGGCGGCAGCCGGGCGCGGCGCTGCATCGGATGACGCCGTGGGGTGCGCGTGGGTTGGCCCTGATCGAGCCGTCGGGCGGAGCGAAGCGAGCCGCGGGCGCTCTGGGCCAGAGCGGCATTCTCCGACGGACCGAATGCGCGCCCTCCGACTCCGGCGCGCGCACCGATCATCCCTTCACGCCTGGCAGTCTTGCCCCCGTGAAGGCGGCCGCGACCTTGCAGGCCGTCGACCATGAACGTCGAGAATAGAAGGCGCGCAGCAGGCCCGACCGGGTCGTCGCTGCCTGCCGAGGGCGAAGCCCCCTCTGCCAGTTCGGCCCCGCGCAAGCAGCCGCGGCTCGGCAGCCCTCCGCGCACGGCCGCGCCGTCGCGTTCCGATCACGCATCGCGATTGGAGTCGCAGACGCATGCTGCCGCGGAGCAGGCCACGGACCACGCCACGGCGGCACCCGCGGCGCGTGCGCCGGCAGGCGCGGACTTGCGCTTGCCCGAAACCGCCGACTTGCAATTGGCGGGTTATCTCCTCGCCAGGGAGTGCATCGGACGTCCGGTGGAGTCTTCCACGCGCGCGCTTCTGGCGCGCGCGAACGACACCCGCAAGGAGACGCTGGCGATGATGCGCTATGGCAGGGGCAACGTGCGCGCGGATCTCGAGCAGACCGACTACGCCGGATTCCACCGGATGCTGGCCTACCGCCATGCGATCGGGAGCGTTTCGAGCCTGGGAGAAGCACCCCAGGTCAGCCAGGCACGCGATGCCGCCATGAGCGCCTATGTCGGCAGCGGCAACTGCGGCGAGTTCGCCAACGTCGCAGCCCACATCCATGCAGGCCGCCTCCAGCATGGGGAGCGTCTGATCGTGCAGAAATCCGGCAGCGTGGATCACAGCTGGGTGGTGGTGCAGGGGACGCCGGCGCAGGGAGAGAACGCGCCGAGCGCACTCATCGACGCCTGGGGCGAGGGTCCGGTCATGGAGGCGGGCGACAGCAGGTTCGTGGCGTCCGCCCCATCGTCGCCCCTGACCATTCACACCATCGAGGCGGCCGAAGCGGATGCCGTGCACCGCGATTTCAATCGACTGAAGGCCGATCCCGGTACCAAGACGACACGCCGGCTCGAGCTCCTCATCACCTCCAACGAACGCGCCGGAAGACGTCCCGCGGATGCGCTTTATGACCCGATCGCCATCGCATCGAGTCGCCTTGCCCGGTCGGCGCGGGAAGCGCTTGATGCCCGGTCCGGTGATGCGTCGTTGACAGACCGCGCGATCTCGCTCGCCCGTGAGATCGCGCCCGTCGAGCCAGTCGCCGAGACGCAGGTGGCACGCGCGGTCCTGACATTCGCCTGCGACCTCTCGGCGACCGCGCCGCGGGCGCTGGAGAAGCGTCAGAGCACCTCGGGAGTGCCGGGCGTGGATGATGCCTGAGCATGCTGACCGCCCGCACCGCAGAATGAACCGGCGCTCGCGGCTGCACTCGGTCGCACCGCGCCGCCCCTGCAAATCGCGGATGGGATCAGAGCAATTCCAGTCGATGCCATACCGGCCGATGGACAGCCAGGATATGCCGAACGCGGCCCGCCATTGCGGCCTCGTCGTTTCCGCCGCCAGCAGCCAACGATTGAACCGCCCGCGCGCAGATGTCCTCGTCCGCCGCTTCGCAGTCCTGCACCAACTGGGCGTAGACCGCCAGGGCTTCCGGTTCGAGTTCGATGCCACAGCCCGTCACGGGCGACGCCAGCGTCGCGCAGGCACCCGGTGACCCGGCATCTACCGACAGGCGCCGATTCCATGCATGAGCGCTGGCTCGACTCCGCTGCGCCGTGCCGTCGGCAAATACAGCCGCGAAGCGGTTGTAGGTCAGCAGCGAGGCGATCGCCACGGAAAGCTGTAGGCCGCCTCCGCTCGTCGATGACTCGCCGAATTCGCGAAGCGTGCGGGGCCGCTCCGCCAGTTGTTCCAGCATTGGACGCAGCAAGGCCGTGTAACTTCCGCCGGCCGCTCCACTCGAGCGCGCCGCCACCTCGACTGGCGCCGTGAGCGCGATGCAGAAATCGCCAAGTCGCTGCTGCCGTCGTTCCGGCGCCATCGTCCGGCGACCACGCACGAAGATGTCGAATCGAAAGGACGTCCCGAGCAGGAAGTCCTTGGCCGTTTCGCGCCAGGCCGGGTCGGGGATCGAGTCGAGGAAGGCCTGCCGCTCGGCCGAGAGGGGCGCCATCGTCAGGGGCAGGTTCGCCGTTCCCACATAGTCCAGCTTTGCCTGCGAGAGATCGCTGGCGACGTCGGCGTGATACATGGGCTCCCAGTGGCGATTCAGGAACTCGTGTTGGATGTAGGACGCGCTGCCCTCCACGATACGCGCGCGCCGGTGCTCCATCATCGGGTTGTCGCGACAGACTTCGGCGTCCGCGCGACCCAGCAGGCCCATCAGTTCGCGGCAGCGTTGCACCTGCTGCAGTCCGTCGCCCACTTGCCACTGCGTGCTGGCGTGCAGGAGGCGTTGGAGGGGAAGGCTCGCCGTCCATCCCGGCATCGCGTTGTAGCCGAGAGCCACGACGCCGCCCGGCTTGAGGTGGCTGGCGATGAAGCGCACGATCTGAGCCCGCGCCCGCGGCGACACCCAGGTGTAGACGCCATGCATGGTGATGTAGTCGAACTTGGCCACCGCGGGAGGGGATTCACACAGTTCCTCGAAGCTGGACTCCAGGAACGTGAAGTTGTGCAGTCCGGCTTCGCGGGCGAGCCGACGGCCCGCCGCCACGTGGGTCGGCATGAAATCATTCGCGAAGAAGCGCGCCTCCGGGTTGCTGGCCGCCAACGTACTGACGGTCGATCCCCGGCCGCAACCCAGTTCGAAATAGTCGAAGTCGCGACCCAGCGTCGGGGGCTCGACGCCATGCAGCAGGCACGCGAAGTTCAGGTGTTCCGGGCAAAGGTACGAATAGAACTCGCACGTGTAGTCAAGCGCGGTTGCATAGCCATCCCGCCAATCGGAACCCACCGATGCCGAATCGGTCATTGCATCGCTCCTCGCAAGTGGTTGGAAGACTCATAGCCAGGTCGCATTTCCGTCACGACCTTCTTCGGCGCGCCGACGGCGGCGGGACGCCGGCGTGGTCGCAGCTCATACTCCGCCATCCGTCGCGAGAGTGTCTTCTGCGATATGCCGAGCTCGGCGGCCGCCGGGCCCTGGCGGTTGTCGTGCTTTTCGAGCACTTTGAGGATCAGCTCGCGCTCACAGGCTTCCAGTCGATCGGTCAAGCCCGTCGTCGTTGTCGACGACGCCGACGGCGCCGCGTCCAGCAGCGGCAGCCCCAGCACATGGCGTTCGGCAGCATGCTTGAGCTCCCGCACGTTGCCTGGCCAATCGTGAGTCAGGAGTCGATGCCAGTCGATGCCTTGCTGCACGGGCGCCGGGATGTTGAAGCGCGCGCACGCGCCTTGGACGTAGTGCAGGAACAAGGGCTCGATGTCCTGGCAGCGATCACGAAGCGCAGGCAGTTCGAGGCAGACCACGTTCAGTCGATGCCACAGATCGAGCCTGAACAGCCCCTGGCTGCAACGCTCACCGAGCGGCGCCTGGGCAGCGGCCACGATGCGTAGATCGAGCTCACGCTCGCTCTGTCCACCCACTCGTGCGACGCGCCGGGTCTCGAGCACCCGCAGCAGCTTGACCTGCTGGTTGAGCGGCATCGACTCGATCTCGTCGAGGAAGAGCGTCCCGGCGTCCGACTGCTCGATCTTGCCGGACTGCCGCTTGAGCGCACCCGTGAACGAGCCCGCTTCATGCCCGAACAGCTCGCTCTCGAAGAGCGTGTCGGGGATGGCACCGCAGTTGACCGCGATCAGCGGGCCGCGACGGCCGCTGAGCGCATGGAGCTGACGAGCCACGAGGTCTTTGCCGGTTCCCGTCTCGCCAACGACGAGTACGTCGGTCGGGATCGGTGCGATCGCCCGGATCTGTTCGCGCAGGCGATGGATGGCGTGCGTCCGGCCGACGATGACTTCGCCACATCCCGCGTCGCACGACAGCGCGCCGGTCGCGTCACTGCCGGCCCCCGCGGGGCGCGCGGGCCGGCCCAGCGCTCGCGCGCGCAGGTGCTCGACCGCCTCGCCCAGCCGCGAGGCATCGACCGGCTTCTCTATCACGTCGAATGCCCCTCGCCGCATGGCGACGACGGCACTGCGCACGTCGCCGCGGCCCGCCAGGACAATGGTCGGCCAATTTCGGCGGACGCCGCCGGACTCCGCGATCAAGTCCAGGCCGGATCCTCCCGGAAGATCCGCGTCCAGCACGACGAGATCCTGAGGCGTGCTCGACAGCAACTGACGCGCTTGCGTGGCATCGCGCACCCACGAGAGGGTCAGCTCGCCGATTCGCATCAGGGCCGTGAACCCGGGGGAGTCCGCCGGATTGTCCGGCTGCACGACGAGCACCCGGAAATCGGACATCGATGGGATTGTGGCGGGCCAGCGCCCGCGCCGTTCGTTCATGACCGCACCTCTGCTCCTGGGATGAGTCGATGCGATCACATCAACCGAACCGACGCTGCACCGCGGCGGCATGACCCGGAACCCATCTCGTGATCGCAAGCCCAGTCTGCAGATGACGCGATTCATGAGCGCTTCAGAGTGCGTTTCAACGGCGTTTCTCAGGGTCAGTCCCCAGGTCGGAACCGGCTTCAGGACAATGGCATCGGCTCCGTCTTGCTCGGCAGTTCGCCGAACGCGGTCTTGTACGCCTGCGACATCGCGGAACGACTGCGGAGCCCCCAGCGGCGACCGATCTCCAACGTGCTGGACTGGCGGGCAGCCGGCGCATGGCTGAGGTCATCCCGGATGCGATCCAGCCGGCACTGCCGGATCACCGCGGAAGGCGACATCCCGAGCGCCGAGCGGAACGCCAACTGCAATGCCCGCTCCGTGACGCCGATCTCGTTGGCAACGTCACGGATGGAGAGGTCCTCGCGTTGCAGGTTGGCAAGGATGAACTGGTAGGCGTGCCGGTAACGGCCGTGCAGCCGCGAAGCGACGTCGTCACGGGCAATGTCCTCGCCGGCCTGTCGCACCGTGCTCGGAACCGTGATGTAGGCGCAGGTCTGGCGCATGCGCAGCAGGGATTGCACCGCGTAGTTGCGGTAGTGCGTGATATAGGCCTCCGCCCCGCCGCTCAACTCGCCCAGCTTGGCCAGACAGTAGTCGTGCTCCAGCTCATGCTGCTGGCCACGGCGAGCGCGCTCGCCCGCGGCACAGACCTCCATGAGGTGGCGCAACCTGCGCGCGCGGCGCGCGGCGATGCACGCCAGCGCGAACTCGTGGCGGGCGGCATGCGCGTTGGCGTGCAGGCCCTGGCTGCTCAGGTACTCGATGTGCGCCATGGCGCTGTCCTCCGCGTCGGCGTCCTCATAGGCCATGCGGATGAGGGCTTCAAGGAAGTCGAGGCGCGCCAGCACGAAATCGAAGCCGCACGCATCCCTTCTGCAGGCGCCGATCATGGCCAGCGCCTGGCCGGGTGCGATGCGCTGGCCCGCGACCGCGTCGTGACGCGGCCAGAACGCCAGGTCGTCCAGCCGCTCGTGCTGCCGAAGGAGGTCCATCGCCACGAATTCGATCTTCAGCGCACTCAGCACGGCGATGGCGCAATGGTGCCGGCCATCGTCCCGGCACAGCAATGTCAGCGCGCGATCGGCTGCCGCTGCCGCGGGGCGCCTCATTCCGAGGTGAAAATACAAAGCTGCCAGCGCGCCATAGGCCTCGACGGTCACGGACAGAGGCGCATCCTTGGCGTCGCCCGCACGCTGGAAGCAGCTCCATGCCGTGCGCAACTGGTGATGATGCATCGCCTGGAAACCGGCGATCAGGCAGGATCGCGCCCGCTGGTCATTGCGCGAATTCAAGGGCGAGTCCCTGAGGCATCGCTCGAAGTGCTCGGAAGCCTCCTCGGTGCGGTCGAGCAGCAGCAACTGCTGTCCGATCGACTGCGCCGACTCGATGCCCGCAGCAGCGTCGGGCGCTGCCTCGCCCGCGCCGCGCGCCGCCGGCTTCGAGCGCAGCGCGGATTGGAGACCTTCCTGAACCCGGCCCGAGGCGAGCCACTGTTCATTTGCCAGGCCGAGGACGCCGTGCATGGCCAGGATCTGCATGTCAAACCTCCGATGATTGCGTTGGATACCCGTACGGGGTACACAGACATCGCAAGACACGGGCCACTTCCTGAGGTCGCTGCGCACTGCAATCGGATCAAGCACTTGGCGCGTCTTCGTCATCGCGGCCGAAGGTTCTCGAGGACAGGTCTGACCTTGCAGGCCACGTCGATGGACAAGGTTGTCCGCGTCGTCGACGGCCGCGTGGCACCGCCAGGGCGTCGGATCGGGCACCAGCGTCGGAGAAAAAAAGCGGCCCGCTCTCGCGGGCCGCTTCGATGGCCGATCGCTGCAGGCAGCGAATGCCTGCAAGCGACCCGACGTCTTCAGTCCTCCGCTCCTTGCGGCACGGCCGACAGGCCGAGGGAAGCTTCCCACGAGCCGCCGATGCCGCCGATACCGCCGGTGCTGCCCAAGCCGCCCAGGCCGCCCATGCCGCTGGCATTGAGCTGCGCAAGCAATTGCTCGAAGCCTTCCATGGGGTCGTCGACCGGCGTCGGCTGGCTGGGAGGCTGCGTGGAAGGCAGCGCGATCTGACCTTGCGCAGCCTTGTCGAAATTGCCCACGCCGGAGATGCCGTCCGCGCCCGCCACGTCATTGGTCTCGATGGCCTTGTACA
>Ga0068855_100000569_pt1 | contig 45301 bp, 43 predicted proteins | sample KBSCornC52_FD_66592 | JGI IMG/M metagenome (GOLD analysis project Ga0068855, IMG submission 66592) | Corn rhizosphere microbial communities from Kellogg Biological Station, Michigan, USA - KBS Corn C5-2 | ecosystem: Host-associated > Plants > Roots > Rhizosphere > Soil ... | reverse complement strand
CTCGCCGTTGAAGGTGACGGTCAGATCGATGCGGGCGCCGTCGTCATCCACAACGCCGACCTTCGCGACCACGCTCACGTCGGCGCCGGCCTCGGCGTCGACGAGCACGGGCCGGGTGAAACGGACCTGGTAGTCGAGCACCTTGCCGCTGTCGCCGCCCAGCCAGTCGACGACCGGTTGCACAGCGAGACCCATGGTCAGCATCCCGTGCGCCAGCACGCCGTCCAGTCCGACCGAGATGGCGACGTCGTCGCGGTAGTGGATCGGATTGAAGTCTCCGGAGGCGCCTGCGTAGCGCACCAGCGTGTCGCGGGTCAGGTGGTAGTCGCGCTCGGCCACGACGTCACCGACGGCCAGGCCGGCGCGGGCAGGCAGGGCGCTCACTCGTCGCCCCGAACGACGAGGGTCGAGATCGCGGTGACGACGTGCGCGCCGGTCGCGTCGACGATCGCGGATTCTGCCGTCACCATGCTGTGCCCGCCGAGCGTCTTGACGCTCGTCACGGTGAGAGTCGCCGTCAGTTCATCGCCTGCGACGATCGGACGCGTGAAGGTGAACCGCTGATCGCCGTGCACGACGCGGGCGAAGTCGATGCCGGCATCCGGGTCGCCGAGCAACTGGGCCAGGGTGTGCTCCTGCACGACGACCGCGAAGGTCGGGGGCGCCACCACGTCGGCGTAACCCGCCGCCCGAGCGGCCTGCGGATCGAGGTTCAACGGACTGGTGGCGAGCACGGCGCGTGCGAACTCGCGCACCTTCTCGCGGCCCACCAGGTACGGGGGCGTTGCGGGATAGCTCCGACCCGCGAGTTCGGCGTTCACTGGCACGGTCCGAGCCTACCGGGAGGCCATGCGGCGCCCGGCGGAAAGCGAAGGCCCCGGCGACACGAGGTCGGCCGGGGCCTTCGGGGGGTTCGGGGGTGGGAGCTACTGGCAGCTCTCGCACTGCAGGTCGTCCATGGGGTCGACCGGAACCGCGTAACCGCCCACGCTGTCAACGTCGTTCATGGCGAGCCTCTTTCTTTCTCTCAATTCCGGGTCGTTCTCCGGAGTGAGTTCTTACTATATAACCGGAATCCCACCGATGTCATTCCACTACATGTAGTGATTTTCGGCGTGTCGCGGTCATTCCATCATCGCCGTGACCACCGACATTTCCGGGCCATACGATGACGGCATGACATCAGACATCCCGGCCGAGGCCGGGCGGTCGTACCGCAAGGGCGCGGCACGGCGGGCCGAGATCCTGTCGAAGGCCATCGGCCTCTTCGCCACGCACGGGGTTGAGGCGTCACTCCGCGCGATCGGCGACGCGATCGGCGTCTCGCATGCCGCGCTCCGGTACTACTTCGCCTCGCGCGACGAGCTGCTGGTCGAGGTGTACCGCACGCACGAGGGCTCACGGCACGGGGGGTCGATCGCCGAGGGCGCATCTGCCGTCGAGCTGATGGAGCTCAGTGCCGAGCGCAACGGAGCGATCCCCGGGCTGATCGAGTTGTACGCGACGCTGACCACGGATGCCCTGCAGGCGCAGCGGCATCCCGTCACGCGCGAGTTCATCCGGGCCCGCTTCCGGCGGGTGCGCGCCGATCTGGCGCGGCGGATCCGCACCGATCAGGCCCGCGGGCTCGTCGACCCGTCCATCGACGCGGATGCCGCCGCCGCCCTGGTCGCCGCCGCGTCGGACGGTCTGCAACTGCAGTGGCTGCTCGACCCCGACGACGTCGACATCCGCCGCTCGCTCGCGCTGCTGGAGCGCATTCTTCCCGCGGGGCCCGCCGGAGGAAGCTAGGACCGCCGCCGATCACCCACCGCCGCTCAGCCGCCCAGGGTGGCGTCCTGCGGATTCCACTCGCGCGGCAGCGGTGCGGTCGCGGGCGCCTCCGAGGTGATCTCGACCGGCATCCCGGATGCCGCCGCATCGCGGATCCCGAGCAGGATGTCGAGCACGTGCGCGGCAAGCCGGCCGGATGCCCGCTCGGGCACCCCGGCTCGGATGGCCCGTGCCAGCTCCACCACCCCGGTGCCGCGGCCGAACGCGGCGCCCTCGGCCTCGATGATGACCGGTTCGCTGCTGCCGTAACGCCACAGCGTCGTCTGGCCGTCGAAGTTGTTCGGGTCGGGCAGGCTCAGCGTGCCCTCTGTGCCGTTGATCTCGACGAAACCCGCCCTCGGTCTCGCGTGCTGGAACGAGAACGTCGACTGCGCAGACGTTCCGCCCGCGAACTCGATCAGGGCGGAATGGTGAGTGGGGACCTCGACCGGGAACTGCTGCCCGGCGCGCGGGCCGCTCGCGATGGTCCGCACCGTGCGGGCCGTCGAGGCCGTGGCGTGCACGCGCGACGCGGAGCCCAGCGCGTGCACCAGGGTGGTGACGTAGTACGGCCCCATGTCGAACAGCGGGCCGGCTCCCAGCGCGTACAGGAAGTCGGGATTCGGGTGCCATGCCTCGGGCCCCGGCACGTGGAACATGGTGATCGCGGTGAGCGGCTCTCCGATGTCACCCCGGGCGATCGCCCGCAACGCGGTCTGGATCCCCGGGCCGAGCACGGTGTCGGGGGCGCACGCCACCCGCAGCCCTGCCGCCGACGCCTCGGACAGCAACTCGGCGGCCGAGGCGTGATCGAGGGCCACCGGCTTCTCGCTCCACACGTGCTTTCCGGCCGAGATGATCCGGCGGCCCACCTCGGCATGCGTGGCGGGCACGGTGAGATTCAGCACGATCTCGATGTCATCGCGGGCGAGCAGTTCGTCGACCGAACCCGAACCGGGCACGCCGAAGGCGGCGGCCTGGGCCGCTGCTCGCGGCAGGTCGAGGTCGGCGACGAAACGGACGTCGACATCGGGGAAGCTGGTGAGGTTCTCGAGGTACTGCGTCGAGATGACTCCGGCGCCGATCAGACCGACTCCCGCGCGGCCGCTCACTCGGCGCCCGGCACGTCGTTGGACCGCAGCCAGGCGAGCGACTGCGCGATGCCGTCGAACACGTCGCCCGAGTACGCATCGAACTCGACGACGCGCAGAGCATGCGGGGCGGCGTGCAGGATCGCCGTCACGTCGACGTCGCCCTGCCCGGCAGGGGTTTGGTTCTCGAATGCGGCCCGCAAGGCGTCGGGGACGACGAGCGCGCTCTCGCTGCTCGGCAGCGCCGTGGCGATGTCGCCGCTGACCTTGCCGTCTTTGATGTGCAGCGCGTGCACCCGCGAACCGAGCGAGCGCAGCAGCGCGGGAACATCCGCACCGCCGACGGTCGCCCAGAAGGTGTCGACCTCGAGCACCACCTCCGGCCCGAGCAGCTCGACGAAGAACTCGTACGCGGGCCGGCCGTCGATCCGGTTGGTGAACTCCCACTGGTGGTTGTGGTACCCGAAGCGGAGCCCACGCGCGGCGGCTTCGGCCGAGAGCTCGTTGATCCGCTCGGCGGTCGCCCGGATGCTGTCGGCGCCCTGCCAGCGCTCGGTCGGGATGAACGGGTCGATGACCGTCATGATCCCGAGTTCTGCTGCGGCGTCGAAGATCGGCGAGGGGTCGGATGCGTCGATGACCGCCGCGTGCCCCGAGGGCGCCGTGAGGCCGGTCGCCGCGAACGCCCGCCGGTAGTCGGCGGTGCGCAGGTGGAACGCGTAGGGCTCGACCCGCGTGAATCCGATCTCGGCGACGCGCGCGACCGCACGGTCGAGATCCGCGTCGATCGCGTCGCGCACGGAGTAGAGCTGAACTGACGGCTTGGACATTCGGCACCCATCTGGACGCGTCATCCACGCTCTCCCCGACGGGGAGGCGCGCGCGGCCGCAATAATCTTACAAAGGAAGATTCTGCTGCCGCGCGCGCCCCTCCGCTAGGCCGGCCCTGTCGGCGAGGACCTCACACCGACCGCTGATAGGCCCGGAACGCCGCGGTCGCGAGAATCGTCATCACGACGGTCAGCCCGGCCAGCAGTCCCAGGTGGCCCCACACCGATGCCCAGTCCGGCGCGGACGTCAGAGCGTCGCGCCCGGCAGCCACGGCCCACTCGACCGGGTTGAACCGCGCGATGTCGCCGACCCAGGCGGGCGAGAGCGTGGTGTCCATGATCGCCGAACTGAGGAACATCAGCGGGAACGAGATCAACTGCGAGATCGCGATCAACGCGGTCTGCTGCTTGGCCAGCAGGGCGATCGCATCCGAGAACGCCGCGAACACGAAGGTCAGCAGCACGGCGGCCAGCATCAGCACCAGGATGCCGGCCGGCCCGCCCTCGAAACGAGCGCCTGCCAGCCACGCCACCCCGAGCACCACGAGCGTCTGGATCACCGTCAGCACGGCCTGGTAGAGCATGGTCGCGACGATCAGGCCGGCGCGGCTGGTCGGCGAGGTGAGGAAGCGGTCCATGACGCCGCGATCCATGTCCTGGATGTAGGTGGTGCCCGCCCACGCGCTGCCGAACAGCGCCATCATCATCACGATGCCGGGGGTGAGGAAGGTGAGGTAGTCGTCGCCGCCGGTGAATCCCGGGATCGAGACCACCGCCTTGAACAGCTGCCCGAACAGCAACAGCCAGATGATCGGCTGCACCAGGTTGATGAGCAGGTACGCGGGGTTGCGTGCGAAGGCGCGCAGTTGGCGGGCGGTGAGCAGGCCGGTGTGGACGACCGGTGCGGTGAGCGTTGTCATGCGTTGACTCCTTCTGAGCCGGTGGAAGAGTAGCTGTGGCCGGTGTGGCGCAGGTAGACGTCGTCGAGGCTGGGCCTCGCGACCGTTGCCGACGCGACGGCGAGACGCGCACCGCCGAGTCGGGCCGTGTCGAGAGCGGCCAGCACCTGGGGCAGGGCCTCGGCGCCGGAGGCGGCCCGGCTGCGCAGCACCCGCCCGTCGACCAGCACCTCGTCGAGGCCGGGCAGCCGCTCGAGCAGGCGCAGCCCCTCGGCCGCATCCTCGCCGCTGGTCAGTTCGACGATGACGGCATCGCCGTGCAGCCCGTCTTTGAGCTCTTCGGGCGAACCGGCGACGACGACGCGGCCATGATCGACGATGGCGAGGCGGCTGGCGAGACGATCCGCCTCTTCGAGGTAGTGAGTGGTGAGCAGCACCGTCATGCGCTCGACCTTGGCCATCGCCTCGAGCTCCGTCCACATCTCGGCGCGGGCCTCCGGGTCGAGGCCGGTGGTCGGTTCGTCGAGGAAGAGCACCTGCGGCCGGTTCATCAACCCGATCGCGACATCGAGCTTGCGCGCCATGCCGCCGGAATAGGTCTTGACCTGGCGGTCTGCCGCTTCGGTGAGCGAAAAGCGGTCGAGCAGTTCGGCCGCGCGATGCGATGCATCGCGCATTCCCTGCAGCCGTCCGGCGAGCACGAGGTTCTCGCGGCCGGTGTCCATCGGGTCGGCGACCGCTTTCTGGGCGACGAATCCGATCACCCGGCGAACCCGGTCGGGATGCCGCGCCACGTCGATGCCCGCGACCTCGGCGGTGCCGGACTCGGCACGCGACAGCGTCGACAGGATCTTCACGGTCGTCGACTTGCCCGCGCCGTTCGGCCCGAGCAATCCGAAGATCGTTCCGGCCTCCACCTCGATGCTCAGGCCGTCGAGAGCGGTGACGCGAGGCGCGCCGCGCCCTGCGGGATAGCTCTTGCGGAGGTCGTGGGCTGAAATGCCCACCTGATGCGATGTCATGCAGTGCTCCTCTTCTTCTACAGTCGAGGAGGACCTCGACCACTGTTAGCGCAGTCCCCTTCTTGGGGACGTCGGGTTCAGGTGGCTCGGATGTTGACGCATCCGGGCCACCGCTTTCGTGCTACTTCGTCGGTGCGAAGAGCATCCGGGTCAGGACCAGGAAGAACACCACGAGTCCGGCCACCAGAGCGAGCCACGACCAGACGAAGCCCACGGCGATGCTCAGCACCACGAACAGCGCGATCGCGACGATCCAGATGATGACCGTGTAGAGACCGAATCGCGCGGCCGCGACCGGGTCTTGCGAGAAGCGGTCGTCGACCTGGTACTGCCGGTTCTGCGCGAGAACCCAGGGCTTGAGACGGTTCGTCTGCGTGACGCCGAGGGCGATCATCGCCATCGTGCCCGCGAGCGCCAGGATGATGGCCGCGGCGAGCAGGCCGAGCGGTGGCCGGTGCCAGAAGAAGAACAGCCCGTACCCGACACCTGTCGCCAGGAATCCGGAGGCCGCGCCCCATCGGAGGCTCCTGACGATCGGCATCGGATAATGCTGGGCGGTCTCTTGGTGCAGGCTGTCGGTCACCAGTGCGGCGATCAGCGCCGCCATCCCGATGGTCCACAGCTGCTCATCGAGCGTCGATGACCCGGCCCGCTGCTGGATCAGGTCGAAGATCACGTGGAACGCGAATGCCAGGATCGCCGCCGAGAGCACGCTCGCGCGCACCACGAAGCCCGGCTTCGGCCGCACCCGGTGCAGGCGGGCGGCTTCGGCGGCCAGGACTCCCGGCGAGAGCGGCGCCCCGCTGCCGCCGCCGACCGCCGCGATCAGCTCGGGAATGCTCCCGAGCTCGGCGACCGCGGTGCGGGCGGCGGATGCGGCATCCGCCCCCTTCGCCTGCAGTTCGGCGGAGCGCGCCGCGAGGTTGCCGCGCAGCTCCTCCTTGAGATCCTGGAGCTCGGGCGTCATGGTGACGCCGGCGAAGGCCTCGTCGAGCAGGCGGTGGATGTCTGAGCTGTCTGTGTTCATCGCTCGGCCTCTTTCTGGTCGTTGTTCTGGTCGTTGTTCGGCAAGTTCAGGAGGGTGTTGATGATCTGCTGGGTGGCCGTCCAATCCAGCACGTTCTGGCGGTAGACCGCGCGGCCCGCGTCGGTGATCCGGTAGTACTTGCGGCGCCCGCCCTGGGTCTCGTCGCCCCAATAGGCCTCGACCAGTCCGTCTTTGTCGAGCCGGCGGAAGGTGGCGTACAGGGTCGCCTCTTTGATCTCGTACCGGCCGTCGGTGGCGTCGCGGATCGTCTTGTAGATCTCGAAGCCGTAGCGGTCGGTCGCCCGCAGCACGCCGAGCACGATCGTGTCGGTGTGGCCCCGGAGCAGGTCGGCCGCGAACGCGTCGGGCGACTCGTTCTGCGGCGCCGCGTGCGGGGTGTTCGGTGTCATGTTGAGTACCATATCAGATCAAGTACTGTTCGACAACAAGATCGAGGATTCGCGCGGTGTCGCCGCCAGCGGTTAGCGTCTCAGGGTGACCAGCACTCCGATCGTCGAGGTCGACCACTTCCGCATGGACTTCGGCACCACGACCGTCATCCGCGACCTCTCATTCGACGTCAAGCGCGGCGAGACCTTCGGCTTCCTCGGCAGCAACGGCTCGGGCAAGACGACGACCCTGCGGGCCCTGCTCGGCATCTACCGCCCGACCGCAGGACGGCTGCTGATCGACGGCACGCCGTTCGACCCCGACTTCGCGCACCGGCTGGGATACCTGCCCGAGGAGCGCGGTCTCTACAAGAAGGAATCCGTCATCGATGTGATGACGTACTTCGGCCGGCTGAAGGGGCTCGACAAGCACGAGGCGCAGAGCTGGTCGATGGAGTACCTCGAGCGGGTCGAGATCGCCGACAAGGCCAAGACCCGGGTCGACAAGCTGTCGGGCGGTGAGCAGCAGAAGGTGCAGCTCGGGGTCACCATCATGAACAAGCCGGAGCTGCTGATCCTGGACGAGCCGACCAAGGGCTTCGACCCGGTCAACCGGCGACTGCTGATGGACATCATCGACGAGCAGCGCGCGGCAGGCGCGACGGTGCTGATGGTCACGCACCAGATGGAGGAGGTCGAGCGCCTCTGCGATCGGATCATCCTGCTGAAAGACGGCGCAGCGCGCGCCTACGGCACGGTCACCGAGGTGCAGGAGGAGTTCGGCGGCCTCACGATCACGCTCGACTATTCGGGCAAGATCCCCAAGTCGCCCGGCTACACCATCGCCTCTCAGAGCGACGGTCACGCCGTGCTGAGCGTCGACAACGGAGCCGACCTGGCCGGCATCCTGCGCGGCCTGATGGATGCCGGGGTCACGGTGAGCCGGTTCGAGCCGCGTCGGCGGTCGCTTGACGACATCTTCGTCGAGGTCTACGGCGACGAAGCGGCCCGCGGCGAAGGGAGCAACTGACCATGGCGCGCCACAACCTCAGCACGGTGATCGGCTTCGAGTTCGGTCGCAACCTGTCGAAGCCGCGATTCTGGATCATCACCCTGGTGGTCCCCATCGCGCTGATGGTGGTGTTCGTGCTCGTGCTGCTGTCGAACAGGTCCACCAGTGCGACGGCCGACGCGCAGAAGAACGCGCACATCAGTTTCAGCTACCTCGATCAGTCGGGGGTCATCGACGATTCCCTGGCCTCCCGGCTCGGAGGCACGCCCACCACCGACGCGGCGGCGGCGATCGCCGCCGTGAAGGCGGGCACCAGCCAGGCGTTCTTCGACTACCCGGCCGACCCGGCCAAGCAGCCGGTCAAGGTCTACGGGCAAGACAAGGACATCTTCTCGAACGGCATCTACAGCTCGGTCGCTCAGGCCCTGCTGCAGTCCAGCGCCCAGCAGAAGCTCGACTCGCCGCAGCTGGTGCAGCTAGCCAGCGGCGGCGCGAACTCGGTGACGGTCACCTACCGCGACGGTCAGAAGACGGCCGGGTTCAACGGCCTGATCGCGCCGATCCTCTATCTCGTCGCGTTCTACCTGCTGATCATCCTGCTCGGCAACCAGATGCTGGCGTCGACCCTGGAGGAGAAAGAGAACCGGGTCACCGAGATGATCCTCACCACGATCAACCCGACCTCGCTGATCCTCGGCAAGATCATCTCGTTGTTCGCCCTGGGCCTGGTGCAGATCGCGGTGTTCGCGCTGCCGCTCGTGGTCGCGTACACCCTGTTCCGCACCCAGTTGAACATCCCGACCCTCGACCTGAGCCACCTGGCTCTCGACCCTCAGCAGATGCTGGTGGGCGCGCTCATCCTGATCGGCGGCTTCGCGCTGTTCACAGGCACCCTCGTGGCGATCGGCGCGATCATGCCGACCGCGAAAGACGCCGGGCCGATCTTCGGCGTGCTGATGATCCTGATCTTCATCCCGTTCTACATCGTCACGCTGGTGGTCTCGGATCCGACCGCGCCCATCGTCGAGTTCTTCAGCTGGTTCCCGTACTCGGCCCCGGTGACGGCGCTGCTGCGCAACGCATTCGGCAGCCTGCCGCTCTGGCAGGGACTCGCTCTGGGCGCCGAGTTGCTCATCCTCGCCGCGATCGTGCTGCGGGTCGCCGTGCAGCTCTTCCGCTACGGATCGATCTCGTACGGCAGCCGGGTGTCGGTTCGCAACGCGCTGGCCCGCCGCCGCGGCGAAGGGTCTACAGCCGCTCGATGATGATGGTGTTGGCCATGCCGCCGCCCTCGCACATGGTCTGCAGGCCGTAGCGGCCGCCGGTCGCCTCGAGCTGATGCAGCATCGTGCCGAGCAACCGGGTTCCGGATGCGCCGACCGCGTGCCCGAGGGCGATGGCTCCGCCGAGCGGGTTCAGCTTGGCCGGATCGGCGTGGAACTCGTGCGCCCAGGCCAACGGCACCGAGGCGAACGCCTCGTTGACCTCGTAGACGTCCAGGTCGGAGAACGACAGTCCGGACCGCTCCAGGATCTTGCGGGTCGCCGGAATGGGGCCGGTGAGCATGAAGATGGGGTCATCGCCGACCACCGCGAAGCTGTGGAACCTCGCCCGCGGTGTGAGGCCGAGCTTCTGCGCCATCGACGCGCTCATGATCAGGGCGCCGCTCGCGGCATCCGTGAGGGGCGAGGAGTTGCCTGCCGTGATCTCCCAATCGATCTGCGGGAACCGCAGCTCCATCTCCTCGCTGTGGAACGCCGGCTTGAGTTGCGCCAGCGCCGAGGTGGTGGTGTCGGCGCGGATCGTCTCGTCGGCGTCGACGACGCGCCCGTCGGCGAGCGTCACCGGCAGCAGCTCGCGCGCGAAGGCCCCGGATGCCGCGGCCTCCGCCGCCCTCCGGTGCGACTCCGCCGAGAACTCGTCGAGTTGCACGCGGTTGAGGTCCCACTTGGCGGCGATCAACTCGGCCGAGATGCCCTGGTTCACCAGTCCCTTCGGATACCGGGCCGCGATGCCCGCGCCGTACGGCGACGCCCCGTCGGCCGATGAGCCGAGCGGCACCCGGCTCATGACCTCGACACCGGCCGCGATGACGATGTCGTACGCACCGGCGATCACGCCCTGCGCCGCGAAATGCGCGGCCTGCTGGCTCGACCCGCACTGCCGATCGATCGACACTCCGGGCACGCGTTCGTCGAATCCGGCGGCCAGCAGGGCGTTGCGCGCGACGTTGCCGCTCTGCTCGCCGATCTGGCTGACGCATCCCACCAGCACGTCGTCGATCTGCATCGAATCCAGGCCGTTGCGTTCGAGCAGGGCGCGCAGCACATGGGCGAGCAGGTCGGTCGGGTGGGTGGCCGAGAAGGCGCCACCCGGCTTGCCCTTGCCCGATGCGGTTCGCACGACATCCACGATTACTGCGTCGTTCATGTGACTCCTCGCCTGACTTCGTCGCCTTCCCGATCGACGCTATACGCTCATGCAGACGAAACGGCTGTGTATGCCGGTGAAGGAATGAGGTGCGGATGCCCACCCCGTCGTTCGCCGTCGAGCAATCCAGCCCCGTCCGCAGCGCGCGGCAGGCCGAGGTCTTCCAGCGCCTGATCGCCCTGACGCTCGAACGCGGCTTCGCCGGCTACACACTCGAGCAGGCCGCGATCGTGCTGCGCTGCTCCAAGTCGACCATCTACGCCCTCGCCGGATCGCGCGAGCAGCTGATCCGCGCGGTCGTCGTGGCGTTCTTCCGCGGCGCGGCCGAGCGCGTCGAGGAGCGGGTCGCGGCCGAGGCCGACCCGGTGCGCCGCATCCAGGTCTATCTGATGGCGGTCGCCGACGAGTTGCGGCCGGCCTCTGCGCAGTTCATGGATGACGTGGCCGGCTTCGCCCCCGCCCGCGAGATCTACGAGCGCAACACCGCGATCGCGGCCGAGCGGGTGAAGCAGCTCATCCTGGATGGCATCGCCAACGACGCCTTCCGCGACGTGCCGACCGCGTTCATCGCCGAGGTGGTCAGCTCGGTGATGGTGCGCATCCAGCAGCGCGAGGTCTCGAAGAACACCGGCCTGAGCGATGCTGAGGCCTACGCCGACCTGGCCAACCTCATCGTGAACGGGATCATCAAGCCCGGCTGGCGCCAGCGTGCCGCTCAGCTCTTCGGCACCCGCACGATCAAAGCGTCGCCCTGACCGCCGCCGCCGCAGAGGGCCGCGGCGCCGATCCCGCCGCCGCGCCGCTTCAGTTCGAGCGCCAGGTGCAGCACCAGTCGCGCTCCTGACATCCCGATCGGATGCCCGACTGCGATCGCGCCGCCGCTCACGTTGACGCGCTCGAGCGGCACCCCGAGCTGGGCCGCCGAGGCCAGACCGACCGCCGCGAACGCCTCGTTGATCTCGATCAGATCCAGATCCGCCGGGGTGATCCCCTCGCGGGCACAGGCGGCCTCGATGGCGTTGGCGGGCTGCGATTGCAGAGACGAGTCCGGGCCGGCGACCATGCCGTGCGCGCCGATCTCGGCCAGCCAGGCCAGGCCCAGTTGCTCGGCGCGGGCGCGATCCATCACGACCATGGCGCAGGCGCCATCCGAGATGGGAGACGCGTTGCCGGCGGTGACCGTGCCGTCGGGGCGGAAGGCGCCGGGCAGCTTGGCGAGCGTCTCGACGGTCGTGTCGGGGCGGATGCTCTCGTCGCGGGCGACGACCACGGGCTCGCCGCGGCGTTGCGGCACCGAGACCGGCACCACCTCATCGGCGAAGTCGCCGGCGTCCCATGCGGCCGCGGCCCGCTGGTGCGAGGCGGCGGCGAACTGGTCCTGGGCCGTGCGGGTCAGGGGTTCGGTGTCGTTGACCCGCTCGGTCAGCAGTCCCATCGCCTCGACGGTGAACGCATCGACGAGGCCATCGAGCTCCATGTGGTCGACCATGGTGATCGGGCCGAACTTGGTGCCGATGCGCGAACCCTTGAGCAGGTGAGGCGCCTGGCTCATCGACTCCTGGCCGCCCGCGACGATGGTCGTCGCGTCGCCCGAGCGGATGAACTGGTCTGCCATGATCACGGCCTGGATGCCCGAGAGGCACACCTTGCTCACCGTGGTCGACGGCACCTTCATCGGGATGCCGCCCGCCACCGCCGCCTGGCGCGCCGGCAGCTGGCCCGCACCCGCGGTCAGCACCTGGCCCATGATCACGTAGTCGATGTCGGAGCCGGCGACCCCCGCCTTCTCGAGCGCGCCGGCGATGGCGACGCCTCCGAGCTCGGCTGCGCTCATGGTCGACAGACCGCCGAGCAACTTGCCGATCGGGGTGCGAGCGCCCGCGACGATGACGGAGGTACGGTCTGCGGCGCTCACTGCGGGGCCATCCGGATCGCGCCATCCATGCGGATGGTCTCGGCGTTCAGGTAGTCGTGCTCGGCGAGCATCACGACCAGCTGCGCGTACTCGTCGGGGCGGCCCAGCCGGTGCGGGAACGGCACGCTCGCGGCCAGCGAGGCGTTGACCTCCTCGCCAAGCGCCGCGAGCATCGGGGTGTCGATGATGCCCGGCGCGATCGTGTTGACCCGGATGCCGTTGCGCGCCAGGTCGCGGGCGGCCGGCAGCGTCATCCCGACCACGCCGCCTTTCGACGCGGAGTAGGCGATCTGCCCGACCTGGCCGTCGAACGCCGCCACCGATGCGGTGTTGACGATGAGGCCGCGCTGATCGAACTCGTCGACCGGCTCGGTCTGCGCGATGACCTCGGCGGCGAGTCGCATCACGTTGAAGGTGCCCACCAGGTTGACCGCGATGGTCTTCTGGAAGGTCGCGAGATCGTGCACACCCTTCGACGACAGGATGCGGCGGGCCGGTGCGATCCCTGCGCAGTTGACGACCAGGCGCAACGGCGGGTCGTCTGCGGCGATGGTCACGAGCGCCGCGAGCACGTCCGCCTCGCTGGTGACATCGCCGCCGATCAGGCGGACGCCCGCGGGCGGCGGCGAGGCCGGATTCTCGACGGCGCCCGGAAGATCGAATCCGATGACCTGCGCGCCCTTCTGCGACAGCAGGGCGGCGGTGGCCGCGCCGAGCCCGGAGGCGGCTCCCGTCACGAGCGCGGTGATTCCTGAGATCTGCATCGTTGCCTTTCGCATGGAAGTCGTCGAACAACCGTACGACGTGTCGCTCTAGCCGTGCCGACTGTACGCGCGTATCATCTTGCGTACATCACGAGTGGAGCACCATGCCTGTCGATCGCCTGCTTCCCACCCAAGAAGCCCACGACCTCCTCGACCTTGTCCGCGACTTCGCCGACCGCGAGCTGGCGCCGATCGTCGACGAGTCCGAGCGCCACGCGGTCTACCCGGAGGGGCTCTTCAGCAAGATGGGCGAGCTCGGTCTGCTCGGGCTGCCGTACTCCGACGACCACGACGGGGGCGGGCAGCCGTACGAGGTCTACCTGCAGGTGCTCGAAGAGCTCGCGGCCCGCTGGGCGGCGGTCGCCGTCGCCACCAGCGTGCACGTGATGTCGTGCTTCTCGATCGACGCCTTCGGCTCCGAGGCGCAGAAGCAGCAGTGGCTGCCCAGCATGCTGCGGGGCGAACTGATCGGCGGCTACAGCCTCTCGGAGCCCGACGCCGGGTCCGACGCGGCGGCGCTCAGCTGCCGAGCAGACCGGGTGGAGCGCGCGGGCCGCGTCACCGACTACCGCATCACCGGCACCAAGGCCTGGGTCACGCACGGCGGCAAGGCCGACTTCTACACGCTGTTCGCGCGCACGGCACCGGGCAGCCGGGGGGTGTCGTGCTTCATCGCGACCGGTCGTGCCGATGGCCTGTCGTTCGGCAAGCCCGAGAGCAAGATGGGCCTGGATGCCATCCCGACCACCAGCGTGCACTGGGACGGTGCGCTGCTCGACGCCGACCGACTGCTGGGCAAGGAGGGGCAGGGCCTGCGCATCGCGTTCAGCGCCCTGGACTCGGGCCGGCTCGGCATCGCCGCCATCGCAACCGGCCTGGCGCAGGCGGCTCTTGATGTCGCGGTCGAGTACGCCCGCGAGCGCACCGCCTTCGGCAAGCCGATCGCCGACCACGAGGGCCTCGGATTCCTGCTGGCCGATATGGCGGCGGGCGTGGACTCCGCGCGCGCGACCTACCTCGATGCGGCACGTCGGCGCGATGCCGGGATGCCGTACAGCCGCCAGGCATCCGTCGCCAAGCTGATCGCGACCGACACCGCCATGCGCGTGACGACGGATGCCGTGCAGGTGCTGGGCGGCTACGGCTACACCCGCGACTTCCCGGTCGAGCGCTTCATGCGCGAGGCCAAGGTGATGCAGATCTTCGAGGGCACCAACCAGATCCAGCGGTTGGTGATCGGGCGGGGGTTGCAGAGCTCGCGGGTGCGGACGGCGGTGCCGACGGAACTGCGCGAGCGCGTCCCGGGCTAGTCGAGCGCTCTGAGCCGCGGCGCCAGGTCGCGCTCGAACAGCTCGAGGAAACGGCGCTGGTTGTGCCCGGGCGCGTGGAAGACCAGGTGGGTGAAGCCCGCATCCACGTACTGCTTCACGCCGGCGACCACCTCGTCGGGGTCGGACCCGACGATCCAGCGCGAGGCGATCTGCTCGATGGGCAGGGCATCCGCCGCCTTCTCCATCTCGATGGGATCGGTGATGTCGTGCTTCTGCTCCTTGCCGAGCGCGAGGGGAGCCCAGAAGCGCGTGTTCTCGAGCGCGACCTTCGGGTCGGTGTCGTACGACAGCTTGATCTCGATCATCTTGTCGATGGCCGCGTAGTCGCGCTCCGTCTTCTCGGCGCCCTCCTTCACGGCGGGGATCAGCTCGTCGGTGTAGAGGGACATGCCCTTGCCCGATGTGCAGATGAAACCGTCGCCCGCCCGTCCGGCGTAGCGCGCCACCACCGGGCCGCCGGCGGCGACGTACACCGGGATCGGCGTCTCGGGCCGGTCGTAGATGCTGGCATCCACCGTCTTGTAGTACTCGCCGTCGAAGTTCACGCGATCCTCGGTCCAGAGCCGCCGCATCAGGTCGACCGACTCGCGCAGGCGCGCGAAGCGCTCCTTGAACTCGGGCCACTCGCCGGTCCAGCCGGTGGCGATCTCGTTGAGGGCCTCGCCGGTGCCGACGCCGAGCATGATGCGCCCCGGGTACATCACGCCCATGCTGGCGAAGGCCTGCGCGAGCACGGCGGGGTTGTAGCGGAAGGTCGGGGTCATCACCGACGTGCCGATCTGGATCGTCTTCGTGCGCTCGCCGACCGCGGCCATCCAGGTCAGCGAGAACGGCGCGTGCCCGCCTTCGTGCCGCCAGGGCTGGAAGTGATCGCTCACGGCCACGCTCTCCATGCCGTGCGCCTCGGCGGCCACCGCGATCTCCACCAGCTCGCGCGGGTCGAACTGCTCGGCGGATGCCTTGTATCCGAGTTTCAGGGCCACGGGGCCTCCTTGTGGTTCTCGTCGGCTGCGTCGTGATCGGCCGAGGTACGGCCGGAGGAGTGCTCGAGCTTGCCGTCCCAGCGCTTGGTCGCATCGGAATGCAGGCCGAACTGGTCGAGTGTGCGCGTGACGATGTGATCCACCACGTCGTCGATACTGCCGGGCTGGTTATAGAAGGCCGGCATCGGCGGCAGCATTGTTGCTCCTGCTCGCGAAAGCCTCAGCATGTTCTCAAGGTGGATCGCGTTCAAAGGGCTCTCGCGCACCATGAGGACCAGCTTGCGCTGCTCCTTGAGCACAACGTCCGCCGCGCGGGCTACGAGATCCTCCGCGAAACCGGAGGAAATGGCGGCAAGGGTCTTGACGCTGCACGGCGCCACAAGCATTCCGAGCGTCAAGAATGAACCGCTCGAGATCGTGGCTCCCTGCTCTTGGGGGCGGTGCGACACGTCGGCGAGTGCGCGCACTTCCTTGACAGAGCGGCCTGTCTCGTGCTCGATCGTCTTGGCGCCCCACGGGCTGATGATCACGTGAGTCTCCAGATCGAACTCTCGCAATCGCTCCAGTGCGCGCACCCCGAAGATCGCCCCTGTCGCGCCGGTGATGGCCACGATGATTCGCTCGGTCACGATGCCAGCTCCCTCAGCCCGTTCAGCTGCTCGCGCCAGCGGGCGAGAACCTGCTGCTCATGCGACACCAGTTCGAACTGGATGCCGTGAATGACACGTGCGTAGGGCACCTCGTCGCGTTCGACTCCGACGACATTGCCCTCGAAGGTGGTCCGACCCGAGCCCTCGCCGAGCCGTGATACCTCCAGCTCGATCTTCACAATGCCCCCGCCATCCACGAGCAGCAGCAGCCCGCGCCCGCGCGTACCCAGTTCGGCGGCCGTTCGAGAACCGGTGTACAGGGTCAAGAGCAGACGGTTCGGCGAGACCGCGAGCACCTCCCCCACACTGATCGATGCCACTCGCGCCCAACCCGCATCGTCGGAGACAGCCAACTGCACAACCACGCCGATCTTCGCCTCCAGGTTCGAGCCGTTGAGCAGGGCGCGAACCGAGGCCGGGAGTTCCGACGATCTCGTCATGTCTCATTCTCTCGGGGTGGAGAGTCAGTCCATCACCCAGCTCCAGGTATCCCGCGTGAAGTTCTTGACTTCGATCGACGGTCCGATCGCCTGCGGGAAGCGATCGAGCCACTCCCACGGGCGACAGGCATCGATGATCAAACGCGAGTTCGTCCCTTTGTGGTCCGGGTGGATCGCCGGGTCCAGCGCGCCGCTGAGGGCCCCTGTGAGGATCTTCATGTCGCGCTCAGGGTCGGCTCGGGTGGTGACGGCCCAGATCACTTCGTGCAGATCCGTGATGTCGATGTCATCGTCGACCACGATGACGATCCGGCCGAGGTAGTTGGCCTGGCGCACTTGCGCCGCGATGTTGCCGACCTGGCGTGAGTGGCCTTGATACAGCTGCTTGATGGCGATGATGTTGAATAGGCGGCATCCGCCAACGCTGTGTGTCCAGGCCGCAGTGACACCGGGCACCCCTGCACCTTGGATCTCCCGTTTGAGCGCAGCACTTCGGCCGTACTGCTGGAAGCGCTGGGCCTCGTACGGAGGCTTCTCGGGTGGGCAGCCCAGGATGATCGGGCTGTTCCGGTAGTAGACAGCCTTGACCTCGAAGACGGGCTCAGGGCGAGCTGTGGAAGCGTAATAGCCCGTCCACTCGCCGAACGGACCCTCTTCACGGCTGAGGTCGTGGCGGAGGAACCCCTCGATGGCGATCTCAGCGTCAGCCGGAATCGGGAGGCCGGTGAACTCACCGGTGATGGTCTCGATCGCCTCGCCGAGAACACCACCGACCCATTCCAGCTCGGACACGTTTCGCGGGATCTCGAGGCCGCTCGCCATGAACTGCAGCGGGTGCAGCCCGGCGACGATCACCGCGGGCATGTCTTCGCCGGCGTTGAACCAGGTGTCGCGGTGCAGCCGGCCGTCCTTACCGGGCGAGATGTAGATCGCCGCAGTCTTCTCGTCGTACAGCTGGGCGCGATACGTGCCCATGTTGATCGCGCCGTCATCACGGCTTCGCGTGATGATGCCGCAACCGGTGCCGATGAATGGGCCGCCGTCTTCCGGGTGCCAGAGCGGCGTCGGGAACTTCAGGAGGTCGATGTCATCGCCCTTCATGATGTTCTCGGTGATCGGGCCCGACTCTACGGGCTTCGTCGGTAGCGGGACGACATCGTCGAGAGCCTTCTGCCACATGTCGACCAGGTCGAAAGTGCTGATCTCGGTCGGCAATTTCAAAGTCGTGGCCAACCGACGACGATTGCCGAGCGAGTTGACGAGAACCCGCCAGCCTTTGGGGTAGCCGGGGATCGCGTCGAAAAGCACGGCCGGGGATTCTTCTGTGTGGTGCAGCATCTCCGACACGAGCCCGATGCTCGCCTCGGCGTCGACGCCCTCCACGACGCGGAGTTCTCCGATGTCGTCCATCTCGCGTAGCCAGGCTCGCATTCCACTGAGCGCCCCATCGCGCTGGTTGTAGGGGACCTTCAGCGCGTTCCCCTTGCCCTGGGCGATCAACTCCGGCGGAAGGGTGGAGGTCATGACGCGGATTCCTTTGGAGTCAGATGCACGATTGCCCCGGCGTCAGCCGTCCTGCAGCCATGCGGTCGCGACCCGCAACCGTTCTGCGGGTTGGGCACGTATCGACATGGCATCACTAAATGTTCGATGTGTCAATGTTCTGTGGCATATTTATTTCAGCGACGCGTGCGAAGGAGCGAGATGAACCAGTCGATGACAACGGTCGGCGGCATGACCTTCGGAATCATTCTCCCCAACAAGGGCGCGGGTGCTGGGCCGGAGCTCGTCGACGCTGCCTGCACCGCTGCCGAGCAGGCGGGCTGGCGCAGCGCGTGGGTCACCGATCATCTCATGGTGCCGCAGGGGCCGGAGGCCGACGAGTACGGCATCATGCTCGAGGCGCTGACAACGCTGGCTTGGGCCGGCGGCCGCCATTCGTCTCTCGTGTTCGGCACGAGCGTCATCTCGCCCGCGATGCGCGACGCCCCGATGCTCGCGAAGGAGTTGGCCACGATCGACGTGCTGCTCGGTGGTCGGCTCGTCGTCGGCGTCGGCGTGAGCGACACCGGAGATCTGCCCGAGTACAGCAACATGGGCAAGGCCGATCGTTTTACACGCCGAGGAGCGTACGTTGACGAGACCATCCGCCTCTGGCGTCACCTCTGGTCAGGGGCGACGGAGCCGTTCGAGGGCGAGTTCCATCAGCTCACCGACTTCACGTTTGGACCACTTCCGATTCAAGGCGCGGGGCTGCCGGTCTGGGCAGGTGGCCGCAGCGCCCGGGCGTTGCGCCGCACCGCGGAGCTGGCCGATGGCTACCACGCCGCGCAAACCGGCCCTCACGACCTGAAAAAGCGCCTCCCGCAGCTCCACGATGCCCTGGTTGTCACCGGCAGGCCATGGCCATTCATTTCCACTCGCGCCCGGGTGAGATTCGACAAGGCACCGCGGGAGGTCTACTCCATGTCCGGCTCCGACGAGGCGATCGCAGATGAGGTGGCCGCTTTCGCCGCAGCGGGCAACGACGAGCTCATTCTGGTGTTCGAGGGGCACGACCCGGAGACGCTGTCGGCGGAGGTCATGCGGTTCCGCGAGGAAGTGGTCCCCCTCGCCGCTGAGAAGGCGGGCGAAGCCGCGTCGGCATGAGCGACATCGAGGCGGGACTCGCTGAGTTCGCGCTCGGCACGCCATGGTCCGGGCTACCTGACAGCATCAGGCGTCGCACTATCGACCTCGTGCTCGACGCCCTCGCCTGCGCGTACACCGGACGAACGGCGGCGGGCCGCGATCGCTTCGCCGATGCCACGGCGCGGCTCGCGGGTCACGGGTCGTCGACGGTCATCGCCGACTCAAGCAGATGGAGTCTGCTCGGCGGCGGCATGCTGAACGCCTGGCAGGTCACGGCGACAACGATGTGCGACGTGTACCGCCCGACCATGTGCCATGTGACCCCGATTGTGCTGGCCGCAGCGCTTGCCGGCGCAGACACGGCACCGTCGTCCGTCGAGGAGTTCCTCGCTGCCTTCGCTGTGGGCGTCGAGGTCACCCTCCGTCTGTGTGCCGCCATGGACGGAACCCTCTACCGCGGCCCGCGATGGCACGCGCCCGGCGTCATCGGACCGTTCGGTTCGGCCGCCGTCTACGGCAGGATGCTCGGCGTCGACACCGACACCCTGCGGACCTCCTGGGGGGCGGCGCTCCTGCACGCGACGGGCACCTTCAGCGCGATCGGGACACCCGGCGTCAAACTCACGCAGGCGCGCGCCGCCGCCGCCGGACTGCAGGCGGTGACCTACGCGCAGGCCGGGCACGGGGGAACCGTCGACGCATTCAGCCACCCTGATGGTGGCTTGTTCGACGCCTACGCCGGCCTTGACCCGGCCAGCGTGCTGGCAGGGCTCGGTGAGAGCTGGCTCTCGCCACAGCTCTCGTTGCGACAGTGGCCGGCGTCCAGTTCGCTGCAGACGCTCATCGCTGCGGTGCTGGAGCTGCGGGCCGCGCACGACCATCAGGACGACCGCGGGCTCGTCGTCGAACTGCCCCCACAGTCCTACAAGCTATGCGGTGAAATGTCGTGGGACAGCCAGCTGAGCGCGCTGCAGTCGGCCGCGTGGGTCGCGGCGGTCAGTTGGAACGACGGACGATGCTGGCTCGACCAGTTCGAGGCGGCCGGGCTGGCCGACGCCGCGCGGAACGAGGTGGCTCGACGGGTTCGCGTGATCGAGGATCCGACCCTTCCCGAGGGAGCCGCCCGCGTCTCACTAGACGGCAGCACAGCGGCGGTCGAGCGCGTCGACGCTCCAGGAAGCCCCGCCGACCCTCTGCCGTCCGCCGCCATTCGCAACAAGCTCTCGCTCGCTGCTGGCGACGGCCGGGCCGCCGACCTTGCACGGCTGCTCGGCAGCGACACCGGCACCAACGCCACCACCGGCACTGCCGAGTTGCTCGCCCGACTCCGCCGAGAGGACTGAGATGATCCAGCGAATCACCTGCGGCGCAATAGGCTTCGCGTCATGAGCGACGCACACGGACGCGTGGCGGGTCCCGATCCCGCCGACCTCGAACAGGATGTGCTCTCGGCGGTTCGTCGGAAATACGACGAGTTGACCCATTCGCAGAAGCGGATCGCCGAGGCGATCGTCGAAGACCCGGAGTTCGTCGCGTTCGCGACAGTGGACAAGCTCGCCGAACGGCTCTCGATCGCCCCGTCGACGGTCGTTCGCTTCGCGTACAAGATCGGCCTCAATGGATACCCGGATCTGCAGGAACGGGTTCGCAAGGTCGTGCGCAGCCAGATGCGGACCCGGCCACAGGGCGGCGACGCGGACGCTGAGCTCACCAGCCACTTGGATTCCTCCGGACAGTCTCCTTCGCTGCTGCATGACCTCGACAACCTACGTCAGACGATCAGCGGGCTTGATGCCGATCGCATCAGTGAGGCGATCACTGCTATCGCAACGGCTCGCAATGTCTTCGTGGTGGGCGGGTACGCGTCCGGCGCCCTCGCCACCTACACGGCACTCACCCTCGAGCGCATCCGCGGCCAGGCCTACCTGATCGAGAGCCATGGTGGCCGCCACATCCCGGCACTCTTCCAGGGCGGCAAGGAGGATGTCGTACTCGCGTTCGGCTTCGCGCCGTACAGCGCCGATACCGTTCAAATCCTAGAACTGGCCAAGGAGCGCGGCATCCGGGGGATCGGCATCACCGACACTCCGATCTCTCCGATCGGTCAGCGCGTGGACATCGTTCTTCCGACCCGGGTCTCGGGGATGGGCGCGCAGAACTCCCTCGTCGCGCCGCTCGCGGTCGTCAACGCGCTCCTCAATGGCGCGACGGCTGCAATTCCTGCCGCCATTGGCCGGTACGACCGGATGATGCGCTCGATGGACGATTGGGGCCTCTTCGTCCTGTCGGCGACCGACTCCAAGTAGGAGTCGGTCGCCGATATCACTTGCCCAGACTCGACGGCGCCCAGGGCGCCAGCCGCGGCTGGAGTCGCGTGCTGAGAGTCAGGATCACGACCGAGATCACCGTGATGTAGATGACGGGCACGAACATCGCGGCCGACTTGTACTGGTTGCCGTAGACACTGATGAGGCCGCCCAAGCCGAGCTGGCTCGACAGCACCTCAGACACGATGACCGCGATCCACGACACCGAGAACGCGAGCCGCATACCGGTAGCGATGTAGGGGATCGAGTGCGGCCAGATGACGGTGCGGGTGGTCTGCCACGGTGAGGCGTTGAAGCTCCGCGCCAGGTCGGGGTACTCCGTCTTCATGCTGCGTACGCTCTGCATCGCGTTGATCATCACCGGGAAGATGGCTGAGATGACGACGTAACCCAACCCGAACGCGAAGCCGAATCCGAGCCACACGACGAGCACTGGGATGAAGACGGCGTGCGGCAGCGCGTACAGGAACTGCACGTAGGGGTCGAGCACGTTGCTGAGCCACCGGAATTGACCCATCGCGAGCCCCAGCGCGACCCCCAGCACGACGGCGAGCGCAAACCCGGCGAGCAGCAGCGAGACGCTCTCCCACAGCGGCCCGAAGATCGTGCGCGTCACGAACGTCTGGTTGAACAACTCGATCGCTAGGTCGATCGGTGACGGCAACACCGCTCGGCTGATGCTGTACGACGCGATCTGCCACCAGGTGAGTAGTGCCGCGAGCACGACGAGGGAGATGAGGACAGCGCCCCAGCGCTTGCTCGCGAGCCGACTGATCCCGCGACCGACGAAGACAAGGAGTCGGCCGATGGGCGCGAGTGCGCGGCGGAAGGCACCCGACGCCGGCGTAGCGGTCTGCCGTGCCGATGAGACAGGCGACGCGACGATTCCCGACGAACGAGACCGCAGCCACCGCGGCCGGGTCCAGGGCTCGATCAGAGTGCGTTCGGTGCGACGCATGACGATGCCGGCGAGGATGCTGAAGGTGCCGAGTACGAAGACGACGGTGAAGAACTTGTCCAGTCGGAGCGCATGACCATACTGCCCGAGCAGATAGCCGACCCCGACCGCAGAAGCCTCGATCTCGATGACCACCGCGCCGATCATGCCGTGTCCGAAGGCAATACGGATTCCCGCGAAGATGTACGAGAGGCTGGCAGGCAGGATCACCGTCGTCAGCCTTTTCCACGGCGATGCAACGAATACTCTGGCGGTGTCGTCGAGCGCCGGGTCGACGCTCGACGCGCCGACGAAGGTGTTGACGATCACAGCGAAGATGCCGAAGAGCACGGTCGCCGCGACGCGCAGGCCAAAGCCGATGCCGAACGCCAGCAGCAGCACCGGGAACAGCGACACCATCGGCAGCGAGTAGAACGTGTTGACGTACGGCTCCAGGATCACCCTCGCGACCCGAATCCGGGCCATCGCGAGACCGACAGGGATTCCGACCACGATGCAGATGGCGAAGCCGATGAGGAAGGTCGACAAGGTGGCCCCGAAGGCAGGCAGCACCTCGGTCGCGAGCGCCTGCGTGGCGGCTGAGAAGATCGCCGCCGGGGTCGAGGTGACGAAGTCTGATCCGAAGATCTGCCAGATCGCCAGCACGACGAGCACGGAGAAGATGCGCTGCACCCATGGATCGCGGATGAAGCGAGATATGCGGTCCGAGGGCGTCAGAGGCGTCAATCGGAACGCTGCGGCGTCCGTGAGCAGCTCGTCGTCAGCGCTCACCCGAAGGGCATTGGTCGTCGATGGCATGTTTCAGTGGGCCTCGGTCTGCAGAGCCGACTCGGTCTCGAGCACGCTCCAGATGTCGGCGCGCAACGAGGTGTACTCGTCGGAATCACGCCAGTTGTAGTCCGCGCGCGGCTTCTTCAGGTTGACCGTGGCCTCCTTGATCACATGACCGGGGGTCGTCATCACCAGGATCCGGTCCGACAGGAAGATCGCCTCATCGATCGAGTGGGTCACGAACAGCACTGCGATGTCGGTCTGCTGGCAGATCTTCTGAAGCATGATCTGAAGGCTCTCTCGGGTGAGCGCGTCGAGTGCGCCGAAGGGCTCGTCCATGAGGAGCAGCTTCGGCTTGATGGCGAGCGCCCGGGCGAGGCCGAGCCGTTGGTTCTGACCCCCCGACAACTGCGAGGGGTACATGTCGGCCTTCGCACCGAGACCGACGAGGTCGAGGTACTCGCGCGCGATGCCGAGCCGCTCCTGCTTTCGCATGCCCTGCAGCTCGAGACCGTATGCGACATTGCTCAGGGCGGTCCGCCAGGGCAGCAGGTTGAAGTGTTGAAAGACCATGGCCTTGTTGCGCGACGGCCCGGTGCTCAGAGCGCCGTCGACAGAGACCTCGCCCTCCACCTGCTGCAGGAGGCCGCCAACGATGCGAAGCGCGGTCGTCTTGCCGCAGCCGCTCGCGCCGAGCAGACTCACGAATTCACCCGCCGCGAGGTCCAGACTGAAGTTGGACAGCGCCGGAAGGGCCGCATTCGGGTACTGCATGGTGAGGTTCTTGATGGTGAGCAAAGTGCCGCTACCCTTTCGAATTTGTCGCCGGGCCCGAGAGCGACCTCGGGCCCGGCGTCGATCGTGCTACTGACTGACGAGCCGACTAGCAGGAGCCGTCGGCGTCCTTCTTGTTTGCCTTGAGGTATGCATTGACAAAACTCGGATCGACCCACTTCGTGTAGGCCGGCGTGTTGGCTGCCGTCAAACCTCCATCCGGCACCTCGTAGTCGTGCTTGAGGGTGGCCTTGACGGCACTCTCGCAGATCGCGCCGTTGGTCGCGAAGGTCTTCGCGTCCTTCAGCGCCTGCCAGCCCGACTGGGCATCGGCATCCGTGAGTTTGCCGAGCAGGTCATTGGCCTTTGCCATGGCGATGTACTCGTCCTGGTTCTGCGAGGCCCAGCGCTCGGCGTCGATGAACGCACTCACCACCGCCTGAGCGGTCGCCTTGTCCTTCAGCCAGGAATCGCTGGCGATCAGGCCCTGCTGCAGGTAGGTGCCGAGCACCGTGCCTGCGTTGAGGAGCTGCTTCACCTTGCCGGTGGCGATCGCGGGCTGTGCGTCCGCCGCGTGCACAGGAGCCAGGTCGACCTGGCCCGCGAGGATCGCGGTGATTCGAGCGCTCGTGCCTCCGACGGTGACCTTCTGAACCTTTGACATGTCGACGTTCGATTCGGCGAGAGCGGCCGATGTGATGACGTCACCGGCGGTTCCCGCGCCGGCTGTCGCGAACGTCTTGCCGTCGAGATTGTCGAGAGACACACCCGGAAGCGCGACGACCACGTAGTCGGTGGTCTGCGAGAGGCTGCCGATGTACTTGACTGGAGCGTCGCCATTGGCGACCGCCTTGATCGCCTCCACCGGGTCGAGCAATGCGACGTCCGCCTGTCCTGAGACAACGGCACGCAGGGCGGTGGCGGGGTCGTCAACGAGCGAGGCGTCGACCGTCACGCCTTCGGCCTTGAGCAGTTCGGTTGCCTTGTTGATGGCCGCGTCGGCGAACGACTCCGAACCGCCGGAGATGATCCGGACCGTCGAGGCGAGCTTGCCGGGTGTTGCGGATCCACTGCCAGACGGGCTGCCGCTGCACGCGCTCAACGTCAGACCGACGCTGATGATCAGTGCGAGCCCCGCCACTGTGGTTCGTCTCATTGCTCCTCCAGAAATCGTCATTGATTTTTTAGACGCGCGGATCGTCTGCAGGACCGGCGTAAGACCGCGCTTGCGAAGTCAGATTTGCACGAAAAAATGTTTCAGTCAAGTGGGTTTGATGCAAAGCATCTGCCACACACCGAGCCCCGCGTGCCCTCACGCTGGCCGGCACTACGGGATGACGACGTCGCCCTTCGGCTCGAATGAGAGTCTCCATCACGTCAACGACCCTCGAATCGCGGAGGACGCTTCTCGCGAAAGGCAGCACGACCCTCCTCGCGATCGTGACTCGCCGCCAGCTGCGCCCAGAGCGATCGTTCGAGGGCGAGACCCGACCCGTCGCCGTCGCGCGCGACTCGTGCAGCCCGCTTGGCGGCGATCAGTGAGAGCGGCGCATTCGACGCGATCCTGTCGGCCAGCTCACCAACGCGCTCAACGAAGACCCCAACGGGATGAATGTCGCTGACCAATCCGAAGCGCAGCGCATCCTCGGCTGACAGCACTCGCCCGGCGAACAGCAACTCGCCCGCGATGGCAGACGGTAGGGCGGAAAAGATCCGCTGCGTGCCACCGCTTCCGGGGAGACTGCCGATCGACAGCTCGGGCAGGAGAAACTTCGCGAACGGGGTGGCGACCCGAAGATCGGCGGCGAGCGCGAGCTCGAATCCGCCCCCGGCGGCCGCGCCGTTCACCGCGGCGATGAGCGGCTTCGTGAAGTCATCGAGAGGCTGGGCGAGCCGTTGCGGATCCTTCGCCAGTGGATGCTCGGGATCCTGCGGGCCCGAGAGATCGGTACCCGCGCAGAACGACGTGCCGGCACCGGTGAGCACGACGACCCGGATGGCAGGATCAGCGTCGAGAGCGCGAAACGACTCCGTGAGTTCAAGACGGGCATCGAGGTCGAGGGCGTTGCGCTGCTCGGGTCGGTCGAGGGTGACCCAGCCCACGGCATCCGCTGTCTCGACGATCACGCCCGCCATCAGTAGAGCACCCGTTCCTCGACCAACTGCACATAGTCCTCCTGGCTCATGCCGAGCTGGTCGTGCAGCACCTCGAAGGTGTTCTCGCCCAACAAGGGTGGTCGAATCACTTCCGGCTGCGGTCCGTCGACCAGCCGGAAGGGGCTGCGCGAGATCGGAATGTGCCCGATCACCGGGTGCTCGACATCGCGCCAGAAGCCTCTCTTCCACAGCCCGGCGTCTTCGACGATGTCGCGCGATGAGTTCACGGGCGCATTCGGCACCTTCGCCCGGTCGAGCAGTTCGATGAGCTTGGAGCGGTCCAGGCGACCAATGGCCGACCGCAGATCGGACTCGATTGAGTCCTCGTCGGCCCTTCGCCCCGCGATGCTCGACCTCCGTTCGATGTACGGCAGACCGAGCGCACTGATGAGGGCGGACCACTGTGAGTCTGTCTCGCAGCTCAGCACGATCCACTGCTCGTCCCTGCAGCGGAATGCAGCATGCGGTATCGACGTCCGCGACCGATTGCCGGTCGCAATCGGGGTCGCACCCAACCCGGCCGCGACGATCGCGGGTCCGATCACGTTCACGGTCGACTCGAATTGGGCGACTTCTATGCGCTGCCCCTCGCCCGTGCGGCGCCGGTGTCGGATCGCTGCCAGTAACGCGACGAGGGCGTGTCCGGGGTTCGGTACGTGATCCGGGTAATGGGTGCCGGTGCCGACTGGCGACCGACCGGGGACTGCCGACAGATCGACCAGCCCAGCGAGAGCAGCGATCGTCGAGCCGAAGCCGACAAAGCTGGCGTGAGGTCCGCTCTCGCCTTGCATCGGCATCGTCAGATAGATGACAGAGGGATTGCGCTCGCGCACCTCCTTGTAGCCGAGCCCCCAGCGCTCCATGATCCCTGGACGGAAGTTGCTCGTGACGATATCCACTTTGCCGACGAGCTCGACCGCGAGCTCCCGGCCCTTGTCGGTCTTCATGTTGAGCGCGACCGACTGCTTGGACGAGTTGCGTGAAGCAAAATAGCCTGAAGCCTCGATCCCCTCGGTGCCCGGGCGGAACGGCGGCGCGAGCCGGAGATTGTCCGGGTGGCTGCGCGACTCGATGCGGTAGACCGAGGCGCCGAGCTCGGCCAGGGTCTTCGTGACCAGCGCACCGGCGCCGATCCAGCAGAAGTCCAGCACGCGCACGCCCGCGAGGGGCGCCCCGATCATGCAGCGCCTCCCGAGACGAGGTCGTGCCCGAGCAGTTCAGTATCCGCGCCGAGGGCCGGAGCCCGGCGGGGGTCATGAAGAGGGGTGCCCGACATCCGATATGGACCACGCGGGAACCTCACGACCCCGACCTGCTCCGGGACGTCGACGAAGAAGTCGCGTGCCAGCAGTTGGGGATTCGCGAGGATGTCGGCGACGGTGCTCACCGGCGACAGGGCGATCATGCGCGACTGGGCTTCCGTGTAAAGGTCGAGCTTGTTGCGGGTTGCGGCGAACGCCGTGAAGATGCGCCCGAACTCCTCGATCGCGTTCTCGGTCTGCCGGAACGCGAACGTGCTCCAGCGCGGATCGAGCAGTTCGGCGGCGCCGTCGGCGCCGGCCTCGTTCAGCCAGGCGACGAGGGCAGACCAAGCACGGGCGGTGCCGAGGCGGCCGGCGATCATCGAGACATACCCGTCTCGGCACGGATAGACGCCGCTTCCCGCCTCGCGGGGCCGGTCTCCCTGTCGCTCGCGAACCCGTCCGGTAAGGGCATAGGTAGCGGCGGAGTCCTCGAGGGCCTGGGCGACGCACTCCTGGGCAGAGACGTCGTAGGTCGAGCCCGTTCCGTCGAGATCGCGCTGCAGAAGTGCCGCCATCGCAGCCACGGCGCCGAAGATCGACGCGGCGAAGCGGCTCTGCCCTCCGTACGCCGCCACCGGCCCGATGTCCGGATAGCCACCGAGATGCAGCAGGCCGCCGGATGCCATCACGAGCAGATCGTCGGTCGGAGACCAGCCGGGCTGCTGGTCCAAGCCGTACGGGGTGATGATCACGCGACAGAGGTCCGACTTCAAGGCGCGCACGCGCTCCGCATCCAAGCCCGCCTCCTCGAGCACGGGCACCGGGCTCTCGATAACCAGGTCCGAGGTCGAGATCAGGTCTTCGAGCTGAGCCACACCGTTCGGGCGGGAGGTGTCTATGACGACCGACCGTTTGCCCGCGTTGACGAAGAGCTCGAACGCGCTCACCGGCTCGCCGTCGACGTCGACGATCGGCTCGACACGGCGCGTTGCCGAACCAGCGGGCGGCTCGACTCGTATGACCTCGGCCCCCAGATCGGCAAGCAGTCGACTCGCGTATGCGCCCAACTCGTCTGTGAGGTCGACGACACGCACCCCCTCGAGTGCGGCCGGTGATGTGTGCGGGTTCGTCATGTCAGGACTCCGGGGTGATGACGAGCGTCCGCAGCTCGGTCATGTGTTCGATCGCGTACTTGACCCCCTCGCGGCCCAGGCCGGAGTCCTTCACCCCGCCGTACGGCATGTGGTCGATCCGGTAGCCCGGGATGTCATTGATGATCACCCCGCCGACATCCAGCCCCTCGAACACCGCCCAGATGGCGCGCAGGTCCCGGGTGAAGACGCCGGCCTGAAGGCCGAAGTCACCGGCGTTGACCCGGTTGATGGCGTCCACGAGGTCGTCGAAGACCTCGAAGATCGCGACCGGAGCGAAGGCTTCCTCCCGCGCGAGACGCGCGTCGGCTGGAACACCTTCGAGCAGAGTCGGCTTCATGTACGCCCCGCTGTGCGATCCGCCGGTCAGCAGGACGGCACCCGCTGCAACCGCTTCATTCACGAGTGCGACAGCCCGCTCGGCTGCCTGTTCCGAGATCATCGGACCAAGGTCGACGCCGTCATCCAGAGCATCGCCCACCTTTTGCGCCTCGGCGCCAGCCACCAGCCGGTCGCGCAGCTGGTCGGCGAGCGAAGAATGGACCAGGATCCGCTGCGTGGAGATGCAGATCTGTCCGGCGTACTTGAATGCACCCTGCACAAGCCGCTTCATGACGACGTCGAGGTCGGCATCGGCGGCGACGATGGCTGCGGCGTTGCCGCCGAGCTCGAGCACGACCTGCTTGCGACCGGCCCGGGCTTTCATGCCCCAGCCGACTCGCGCGGAACCAGTGAATGACAGGAGTTTGAAGCGGTCGTCCGACACCATGGCATCGGCGATGTCGACCGCCATCGGAAGCACGCTGACGGAGCCCTCGGGCACGCCGGCATCGACGATCACCTCGGCCACCTTGAGCAGGGTGAGCGCGACCCGGGAATCCGGTTTGAGCACGATGGGGTTGCCGACCGCGATCGCCGGCGCGAGCTTGTGAGCGGACAGGCTGAGTGGCACGTTGAACGGGCTGATTCCGGCCACCGGTCCGATCGGGAAGCGGCGGGTGATGGCCCATTTGCCAGCCGATGACGCCACTAGGTCCAGGGGTAGCAACTCACCACCGAGGCGTTCAGCCTCACCGGCGGCATAGTGGAAGAGGAACGCGGTGCGCTCGGTCTCGATCAAAGAGTCGCCGAGCGGTTTGCCGATCTCTTGCGCGAGCGATCGGGCGATCTCGTCCTTGCGATCAAGAATGCCGTCGGCGATGCGCTGCAGGATCGCCGCGCGCTGGTAGGACGGCAGCCGCTTGGTCACCGCGAACGCGGCAACCGCCGCCGAGGTGGCGCGGTCGAGCTGCTCGGCCGTGGCGTGGAACGTGCGCCCGAGCACCTCGCCCGTTCCGGCGGCGCGTGCCACGAGCTCGTCACCCGCCGCCTCCCAGACGCCCCCGACGAGAATGGGATGCGGATCGTTCACGGCATGTCCAACTGGCCCTGGGCGCCATAGCTCTTGGCCCACTTGTCGGGATAGGCACGGTCGAGGCCCTGGGTGAAGTAGCTCGGAACATCCGGGTCGGTGTCGACGTCGAGGATGTACGGCTTGCCCGAGGCGATCGCCCTGTCGAGGGCGCCCGCCAGGTCTGCGGCCTTCTCGACCCGCTCACCGTCACCGCCGAACGACCGGGCCAGCGCCACGAAGTCGGGGTTATACGGCTCGCCGTCCGGCGTACGAAAGAAGATCCACGGGTGGTTGCGCCCAAAGGCCCGGCCGGCGCCCTTCTTCTCGATGCCGAGTTCCTTGTTGTTGATGATGACCCATACGCCCGGCGTCCCGTATTCGACGGCGGTGGCGAGCACCTGGGGGCCCATCAAGAAGGCACCGTCGCCGGTGAGCGCGATCGGCACGACCTCGGGCTTGGCGATGTTGGCGCCCGGGATGCCTTCACTGGCCCATCCCATTTCCGCCATGCCCGAACTGATGTGCCAGGTGTGCGGCACGGTGACCTTCAGGTAGGGCTCCGCGTACTGGTCAATGTCGCCGATGTCGACGAAGAGGTGTGCCTGTGGGTTGCGGCGCATCGCCTCGCCGATCTCGTACGAGAGGCGTCCGGGGTGGATACGCGCGCCCTGGTCGTTGGCGACTCGGGCGAACTCGACGGCCCATTCCTTCTGGTACTCGGCGACCTGGGCGCGCCACGGCTGGATGTCCAGCTTCGTGTCGCCGAGCTCCACGGCCAGGTCGTCGAGGAATCCGCCGGCGTCCGCGGTGAGGCCGAGCGCGACGTCGTAGTTGCGGCCGATCTCCTCGACGGCGAGATCGACCTGGATGATCTTGGTCTCGTCCTGATCGTAGATCGCGTTCTTGCGCCAGTTGCCGGCGTTGTTGTCGCTGAACCGCGCCCCGAGCGCGATGATCACGTCGGCATTACGCGAAGCGTTGGATGCTGCCCAGGTGCCGGAGCGGCCGGTTGGGCCGACGGCCAGTGGATGCGTCTCATCGAGCATCCCCTTGGCCGGGACGGTCGTGGCGACGGGGACCTGGAACTTGTCGACAAAGTCCTTGAGGCTCTTCTCCCCGCCCTTCGAGCGCACGAGGCCGCCGCCCGCGAGCACCAGCGGACGCTTGGCGTTCTTCACGAGTTCCGCAGCTTCGGTCACGGCGTCACGGCCCGCACGGCCGCCGGAGCGAACCGCCCGCACCGTCGGAGGCTTGATCACGCCGGAGACCTCGGCCTGCTGGATGTCCGTGGGGATCTGGACGAAGACCGGGCCGGGGCGGCCGCTCACTGCGAGCTTGTACGCCTGGTTGAGGGTGTCGATCACCGTGTCCGGGCGGATGGTCATCCAGGCGCCCTTGGTGATCGGGCGCATGACGCTCACCGCGTCTTCGTGCCCGTGGTAGTACATCTCCTGCATCCCGGCCTTTCCCATGAAGTGGGTGGCCGTGCCGCCCGTGATGACAAGAAGAGGAATGGAGTCGTGCATCGCGCTGGCGACGCCACCGACGGCGTTCATCAAGCCAGGGCCTTTGGTCACGATCACTGGAGCGATGCGTCCGGTCTCCCGGAAGTATGCATCCGCCATATGCACCGCGTGCGACTCGTGTTTGGCCTGCACCCCGCGAATCTCCGGGTGATCGATGAGCCCATCAAGGATCGGCCAGATCGCGCCCCCCGCGTACCCGAAGTAGTGAGTGATCCCTGCTTCGGCGAACCAGTCGGCGAGTGCATCAACGACGCGCATTTCTCAGTGCTCCTTTGCTCCGATTTTCACTGCCCATCGTTACAGCAACAAATCTTGCTGTCAAATGGTCTTTGTAGCGCGTCGTGTTGCCGACGCGCCAGGCAGACGCGCCAGGTCCTGACTTCCGCACCGTAGTGTCCTCCCAGAAGGAGCCTCTCGTATGATCGAACCCGAACCGTACCCTCCGGGACGCCTGCGTGCGCCAACCATCCGGTCGCGGATCATGCTCAAGGTCGCGGAGCATCTTGTCGGGCAAGCAGACTGGCAGCAGAAGCAGGCGATGATCCAGCTGCGCGTCCAGGGCGAGGAGGAGTTCGCCTATCGGCTGCTCGGCGGAGATTCCCCCCGATCGATCCTCGATGTCGCGGAGGGCCGGATCGATGTCGCCCTGGTGAATCCGGCGACCGCGGCGAGCGCGGCCGCTCGCAAAGCGGGTCTCGCCCCCGGGGCGCTCGTGGCGATCGCCACCATCCCGTCCTACGACCAACTCGGACTCGCCGTGACCACCGCGAGTGGGATCACCAGGATCGAGGACATGCCAGCCGTGCGCCCCACACTCCGCGTCACGCTACGCGCTCAGCGCGACCACGCAGTGCAGGGCTTCGTCGTCGATGCCCTGGCCGCCGTGGGGGTCACCCTCTCGGATCTCCTGGACTGGGGCGGGACGGTCAGTTACGACCCGGGCCTGCCGCACCTGCCGGACCGTGCCGGTCTGATAGCGGCAGGAACCGTGGACGCTGTGTTCGACGAGGGGGTCTACAACTGGGGAGAACTCGTCATGGCGCATGGCATGCGTCTGCTCAGTTTCGGCGAGGAGACGCTGGAGAGGCTCGAAACTCGAGGCTACCGGCGGGGGATGCTGACGCCGCAGCGGTTCCCCTCGCTGACCGAGCCGGTGGCGACCCTGGACTTCTCGGGGTTCATGATCTACACGCGCCGTGGCGCGCCCGACCACCTCGTCGAGGGAGTCTGCGCCGCTCTGCTGGCCGAGAGAGACAGCATCTCCTGGCAGGGCGGCGACCGGTTACCGGTCGAACGCATGGCGACCGACGCGCTCGACGCTCCGCTCCCGCTCCCCCTGCATCCTGCGGCCGAGAGGTTCTGGGTCGAGCACGGACTCCGGGCCCGCTAGAAGCGGGGAGCCAGAAAGAATGCCCCGTCGGGGCTCGCCAGAACAACAAGACGATCCCCGATCGCGACCTCTTCGACGCCCAGGACCGGCGCGGTGACCCGCAAGTCCCCGCCGAGGAAATCGGCCATGGCGATCGAGGTGGTGCCGTCGGCCTGATACGTCCTGGTCCACGAGAACACCTCGCCGACCTCGTCCAGGGATGTGAGGACCGGCTCGGCATCGTGGCCGCACGGCGACAGCGGATGTACGGGGAACGTGGCCTCGTTGCAGACGGGGCAGCGCGCGTAGACCGCGGTCTCGAGATCGGTTGTGCTCATGGTTCCTCCGTTACGACCAGTCCGGATACGCGTAGATGCTCTTCCCGCCGCACACGTACAGCACCTGCCCGGTCATCGTGCGCGAGCGCTCGCCGGCCAGGAAGAGCACGGCATCAGCGATGTCCTGCGGTGTGCCGAGGGTGCCGGACGGCACGCTGGTGAGCAGGCGCTGGAAGGCCTCCTCGTCGCGGTCGCGCAGCATGGGCGAGTCGATGAGGCCCGGAGCCACCACGTTGAGCCGCACACCTTTGGAGGCCATCTCGATGGCGAGAGCGCGCGTCATCCCGACCACACCGGCCTTCGCGGCGGCATAGGCACTCTGACCCCACCAGCCCAGCCAGGCGCGTGACGCGATGTTGACCACGGATCCCGCACCGGCATCGCGCATCGGGCCGAGTGCGCGGCGCGTGCAGTGCAGCACGCCGTCCAAGTCGATCGCGGTCACTCGGTCCCAGAAGGCGTCTGTGACATTCCGGATTCCCGCGTTCCCATTCACCCCGGCGTTGTTGACAAGCACGCTGACCGGGCCGAACTCGGTCTCCACCCGGTCGAACATCGCATCGACCGACGCCGAGGCGCTCACGTCGCCGAGCACATACGAGGCACGTCCACCCGAGGATGAGATCTCGGCGACAACGGCGGTGGCACGGGTCTCGTCGAGGTCGTTGACCACCACGCGATAGCCCGCGCGAGCCAGCTCGGCGCTGATCGCCGCGCCGATACCCTGACCGCCGCCGGTCACGAGGGCGATCTGTTGCGCGTAATCGCTCATCCGATGCTCCTAGGCGGTCAGGGACGAGAACAACTGGCGGCCGCCGTCGGCGTAGAGCACTTGTCCGTCGATGTAGAAGGACTGGTCGCCGAGCACGAAGGCGACGACGTCGGCGATGTCGGCACTGCCGATCTGCAGGAGGAGGGGGCCGTGCTGCGACCCCGCCGCACCGATCAAGGATTCAGGGATGCACACGACGTTGACTCGGCCGGTGGCGCGCCTCCGAACGGCAATCGAGCGCGCCAGGGCGACCGCACCGGCACCGATCAGAGCGGATGCGACATCCGGACCCTCGGTGCCGATCCAGCCGTCGCCGATGACGAGCGCCGTGGGAGCGGTGCGGTCGGCGATCACGGGGTCGAGTTCGCGGAAGACGGATGCATCCGAGCACCCGGTGAGCACGATCAGAGCTGGCCCTCCTGACTCCCCGAGAGCGACAGGATCGGTCACGGCGGCCGAAGGCGTGCCGAGGATCCGGGCCACGTGGTCGGGGAGCTCGACGAGCGCCTCAGGCAGATTGGGGGCCCAGATGGCGAGGTTGGTCACGGCAGCCATCAGTCCTTCGTCAGGACTGTGACGGCGCACGCGCCGTTGTCGAATCCGGATGCCCCACCGCCCGTCACGTGGGCGAGAGCGGCGCGGGCGTCTTCGCGCTGGCGCGCTCCGGCACGACCGGTCAACTGCAGGGTGAGTTCGATGATCTGGGCCAACCCGGTCGCGCCGATCGGATGGCCGCGCCCCAGCAGGCCGCCGCTGGTGTTGACCACCGCGCCGGCCGATCTGCCCAGATCGGACGTTCCGCCGCGATCCAGTAGTTCGAGGGCCCCACCGTGCTCGGCCAGACCGAGTTCTTCGGTGTAGAGGAGTTCGGCGATGCTGAAGGCGTCGTGGAGCTCGACCACGTCGAGCTCGGATGGCGCCAGCCCGGAGGCCTCGTAGGCGGCCGCGGCGGTTCGCGCGGTGATGTCGGGGTGGGTGATGTCGCGTGCAGCCGCCGAGAACGATCCCGACCGCACCTCTGAGGCACGCACTCGTGGGCCGGTTCGACCGAGTTTCGAGGCGAGACGGTCCGAGACGAGCAGGATCGCCGTCGCCCCGTCGCTCTTGGCGGAGCACTGGAAGAGCGTGAGCGGATCGGCGATGGGCGCCGACGCAAGAACCTCCTCGACGGTCGTGGCTCCAGACATCTGCGCGTAGGGATTGAGGTTCGCGAAGTGCCTGCTCTTGACCGAGACGCGTGCGAGACTCTCAACCGTGGCACCGGTGTCATGCATATAGCGGGTCGCCCGCATCGCATACACGACAGGGTTGGTGATTCCTGCCCGGCCGTCCCATTCCGTGTCTTGCACGGGTAAGGCACCCTTGCCCAGATCGGAAAGGCGATCGACCCCCACGATCAGGGCTGCCTCAATGCGCTCATCCTCGATGGCGCGATTCGCCAGATGGAAGGCGACCGCACTCGAGGCGCAGGCGTTCTCGACATTGAAAACGGGCATCCCGGTCGCGAGGCCGGCGAAACGGAGTGCCCGCTGTCCGATCAGGCTGCCGCCCTTCGAGGTGCCGACATAGGTCTCCTGCACGAGCGCGCGGTCGACGCCGCTCGAGTCGAACAGGTCGCGCACCGCGCGGGCAGCAAGAAGGTCGACTGGCAAGTCCGAACGGCGGGTGAACGGAACCATCCCCGTCGCGATGATCCGGGTAGTTGACACAGCGAATCTCCATCGAATGAGCGTTTCAGTCTCCTGAGACTACAGCATTATTTGTTGCAGAACGTCATCTTCGTCGAACGGCGTTTGCATGCCGAACATCGCGGTGGTGGCCGCACGTCCACGTAATGGCGGAGGATGAACGGATGAGACTCGGCCTCGACGCCGACCGGCTGCTGCCGATCGAACCCACGGTTCGTTCGGTGGCGCGCCGGCTCTACGACGCCGTGTCGGATGCGCCGATCCTCTCGCCGCACGGCCACGTCGATCCGCGCCTGCTGCTCGATGACCTGCCGTTCTCCGACCCGGTCGAACTGCTGGTGCGGCACGACCACTATGTGACGAGGATGCTGCACGCGGCAGGCATTCCCCTTGAGCGGTTGGGCCTCGATCCCGCCGTCGCGGTCGACCCGCGCGAGGTGTGGCTGATCTTCTGCAGTCTCTGGTCGCGGTTCGCCGGAACCGCATCCGGCTTCTGGCTGACGTCGATCCTGGTCGAGCAATTCGGGATCGACGAGAAGCCGGAGTTCGACAACGCCGGGGCACTGTACGACGTGATCGCGGGCGCTCTCGCCCGGCCCGAGTTCCGGCCGCGCGCGCTGTTCGAACGCTTCGGCATCGAGGTGCTCGCCACCACCGACGATCCCCTGGATGAGCTCGAGCCGCACCGCGCGCTCGCCGCGGATCCGGCGTTCGGCGGCCGCGTCATCCCGACCTTCCGACCGGATGCCTACCTCGACCCCGAGGCACCGGGGTTCGGCGAGCGCATCGACCGCCTCGGCGCAACCTCCTTTGACGGTTACCTCGACGCACTGGCCGCGCGGCGAGCGTTCTTCGTCGAGAACGGCGCGGTGTCGGCCGACCACGGCGTGCTCGAGCCGTACACGGCCGACCTCGACGACGCAGAGGCGTCGCGGCTGTTCGAGGCGGCCCGAGCCGGCACCATCAGCGCGGCAGACGCGCGCGCCTTCCGCGGCCGCATGCTGCTCGAGATGGCCCGGATGAGCGTCGACGACGGGCTCGTGATGACGATCCACGCCGGCGTGCAGCGCAATCACCACCTCCCGACCTTCGAGCGCTTCGGCGCGGACACCGGTCACGACATCCCGGTCGCCACCGAGTGGGTGCACAACCTGCGCCCGCTGCTGCAGCGCTTCGGGACCGATCCGCGGCTGCGCCTCATCCTGTTCACGGTCGACGAGACGACGTACTCGCGCGAGCTCGCTCCCCTGGCGGCGTTCTACCCGGCCGTCTTCCTCGGTGCGCCGTGGTGGTTCCTCGATGCGCCGGATGCCGTGCTGCGCTTCCGCGCCGCCACCACCGAGACCGCAGGCTTTTATCGCGGCTCGGGGTTCGTCGACGACACCCGCGCCTTCCTGTCGATCCCGGCCCGCCACGACATGGCCAGGCGCCTGGATGCCGCGTTCCTGGCGCGTCTCGTGGGCGAGGGGCGACTCGACGAGGAGTCGGCGATGAGCGTGGCCCGAGACCTGGTCGACACCATCCCCCGGACGGCGTGGCGGCTGTGACTCTCCTCTCTCGACGCGCGCTCGACCTCGACGCCCCGCCCGTACGGATCGTGCATCTCGGGCTGGGCAACTTCCAGCGCGCTCACCAGGCCTGGTACACCGAGCACGCGACCGACCGCGCCGACTGGGGGATCGCCGGATTCACCGTCCGCAGCGGCGGCCTGGCCGAACGCCTGACCGCCCAGGACGGCCTGTACTCGCTGATCGAGCGCGGCCCCGAGATCGACGCCGTCTCGGTGATCGGCAGTCTGGTCGAAGCCCACCCGGGCGACTCCCCGCGCTTCGCCGAGCTGCTCGCGGCGCCCACCACGGCCCTCGTGACGCTGACCATCACCGAGGCGGGATACCGGCTCGACGACCGCGCTCCCCTCGCGCTGAACCGCCTGGTCATGGGTCTCGAGGCGCGCCGGCTGGCGAGAGGCGGCCCGCTCGCGATCGTCAGCTGCGACAACCTGCCCGCCAACGGCGCCGCGACCCGCGCCGCCGTGCTCGGCCTGGCGACGGCTCTTGACCGCTCCCTCGCCGGCTGGATCGACGAGATGGTGAGCTTCGTCTCCACGTCGGTCGACCGGATCACCCCCCATCTGACCGACACCGAGCTCGGCGGGTTGCGCACGGCATCCGGCTGGGAGGATGCCGCCCCCGTCGTCGCCGAGCCCTTCTCGGACTGGGTGCTGCAGGGCGACTTCCCGGCCGGTCGGCCGCAGTGGCAGAGTGCGGGCGCCCGGTTCGTCGACGACGTCGAACCCTTCGAGCGCCGCAAGCTGTGGCTGCTGAACGGAGCGCACACGATCCTCGCCGCGTCCGGTCCGGGTCGCGGGCACGAGACGGTCGCGGCGGCGTTCGCCGACCCGTACTGCGCCGCGCTCGTGACGGACTTCTGGGATGAGGCCGAGCGCCACCTGACGGGCGCGAGCCTCGACATCCCGGCGTACCTGGCGCAGTTGCGGCAGCGCTTCGCCAACCCGCGGATCGCGCACCGGCTGACCGACATCGCCGACCAGGCCGCGACCAAGGTGGGCGTGCGGCTGCTGCCCGTGCTGCGGGCCGAGCGGGCGGCAGGCCGCACCGGCGCGGCCACCCTGGCGTCGCTCGCCGACGCGCCCGAGCTCCTCGCCATCCTGACTGCCGCCACCGAAGGGACCCCATGAGAATCGACAAGGCCGAGGTCATCGTGACCAGCCCCGACCGCAACTTCGTCACCCTCAAGCTGACGACCGACGACGGCCTGACCGGGCTCGGCGACGCCACCCTGAACGGACGCGAGCTGTCGGTGGTCAGCTACCTGAAGGATCACGTGGCCCCGCTGCTGATCGGGCTCGACCCGCATCGCATCGAAGACACCTGGCAGTTCCTCTACCGCAGCGCGTACTGGCGGCGCGGCCCGGTGACGATGGCGGCGATCTCGGCGGTCGACGTCGCGCTCTGGGACATCAAGGCCAAGGCCGCGAACATGCCGCTGTACCAATTGCTCGGCGGGGCATCCCGCACCGGGCTGCTGGCCTACGGCCACGCATCGGGCAAGACCACCGACGAGCTGTTCGACAGCGTGCGCAGTCACCTCTCGCAGGGGTACCGCGCCATCCGGATCCAGACCGGTGTGCCCGGCCTGAAGGCCATCTACGGGATCGCCTCGAACGCGACCTCGGCGGGCAACGCGGGCGTGCGCTACGACCACGAGCCCGCGCAGCGCGGCGCATTCCCGGCCGAGGAGGACTGGGACACCCGCGCCTACCTGCGCCACCTCCCGGGCGTGTTCGAGGCGGTGCGCAACGAGTTCGGCCCCGAGCTGCCGCTGCTGCACGACGGCCATCACCGGATGACGCCCATCCAGGCCGCGAAGCTGGGCAAGTCGCTCGAGCCCTACGACCTGTTCTGGCTCGAGGACTGCACCCCCGCCGAGAACCAGGAGGCCCTGCGCCTCGTTCGGCAGCACACCACCACCCCGTTGGCGATCGGCGAGATCTTCAACACCGTCTGGGACTACCAGCAGCTGATCCGCGAACAGCTCATCGACTACGTGCGCAGCGCGGTCACGCACACCGGCGGCATCACACATCTCAAGCGCATCCTCGAGTACGCCGGGCAGTACCAGATCAAGTCGGGCATGCACGGGCCCACCGACATCTCGCCGGTGGGCATGGCGGCCGCGATGCACCTGGGGCTGAGCATCCACAACTTCGGCATCCAGGAGTACATGAAGCACGGCGCGAAGACGGATGCCGTGTTCCAGCAGTCGTTCACCTGGAACGACGGCCTCCTGCACCCGGGCGAGAAGCCGGGCCTCGGCGTGGACCTCGACCTGGACGCAGCGGGAAAGTACCCGTACGAGACCGCGTACCTGCCGTACAACCGGCTGGCCGACGGGACCGTGCACGACTGGTGACCCGGCCTCCCCTATGAGGGCGAGATCGTCACGTGGAACTTCGGGCCGGCGCCCGCCCCTGCCGGCCGGTCCCCCGCGAGCACCGACGGCAGGTCGTCGAGCCCCACGGTGGCAGCGATAAGAGGCCGCGGGTCGACCGTGCCCGCCGCATAGGCGTCGATCGTCGGGGCGAGCCCCGGCGACGCGCTGAGGATGCCGACCGCGGTCACGTCCTTGAGGGCGAGGGTCCGGGTGTCGATCCGGCTCGGCGATCCCGCCAGCCCCACGTAGACGACGCGCCTCCCGGGTTCGACCAGCTCGAGCGCCAGGGCGGGAAGGGCCGGCGCGTTCGAGGCGTCGATCACCGCGTCCCACGGCAGTTCGGGCAGCGACTCCTCATCCCTCGCGTTGTCGAAACCCAGGGTGTGTGCGAAGTCGATCGCTCTTCGCGATCGACCCATGACGTGCACCTCCGCCCCTGCGGCGCGAGCGAACATCGCGACCAGCAGCCCGATCGTTCCCGGACCGAGCACCAGCGCGCGGTCGCCGGGATGCAGCGCCGCCGCCTGCACGCAGCGATACGCGTTGCCGCCCGGCTCGACCAGGGCGCCGAGCGCGTCGTCGACGGTATCCGGCAGTTCGTGCAGAGCCGAGACGGGAACGGCCAGCTGCTCGGCGAGCGCGCCCGGCCTGCCGCCCCGGATGCCGATCTCGGTGCGGAACTCGCACACCCACTGGTACCCGGCGCGGCATCGCCGGCACCGCCCGCAGCCCAGCATCGTGTCGCCGGTCACCCGGCGGCCGAGCCAGCGGCGGTCGACTCCCTCGCCGAGCGCGGTGACGGTGCCCATCCACTCGTGACCGATGCGCATCGGGTACTCGGCGAATCCATCATGGAGGTACTGCATCCCGCCGGTGAAGAACTCGATGTCGGTGCCGCACACGCCGGCGCGCGCGACCTGCACGACCACCTCGCCGGGCGCGGCCGAGGGAGGCGCGACATCCTGAACCGACGCCTGACCAGGGCCGGTGATGACGAAGGCCCTCACCCCGGCAGCACCGCCTGCGGCAGCCCCGCGCTCGGCAACCCCGCGCTCGGCAGCCCCGACCACCACGTCGCAGGCATGCCCCGCACCCCGGCATCGACCGTGAACAGCCGTCCGGACAGCGGGAACTCGGCCAGTTCGTCGTCACCGAGATCCTTGGTCGCCGTGGTGATGACCATGGTCGCCAGGTCGGGGCCGGCGAAGGTGACGCAGGTGGTGTGGGGGGCGGGCACTGAGATCGTGCGGGTCAGCTCGCCATCCGGCGTATAGCGGCGCACCTCGCCCCGGCCCCAGATCGCGATCCAGAGCTGCCCGTCGGCGTCGACGCACATGCCGTCGGGGTTGGCGCCCTCTTCGAGAGCGATCGCCACCCGACGCGGCCCTGCCGTGCCCGTCGACGCGTCGTAGTCGCGTGCATGCACGACTCTGGGCACCGTGTCGATGCTGTACAGCACGGAGCCGCTCGGTGACCAGCCCAAGCCGTTCGAGAGCGACAGATCGCTGTCGAGATCGTCGAGCCGTCCGTCTGGCTGGACCACGACGAGCCGCTCGGTCGTCGTCGGGCTCTCGTCGATCTTCAACGTGCCGACCACGAAGCGGCCCCCGGGATCGGCCTTGCCGTCGTTCAGGCGGCGTCCCGAGTCGTCGGCCAGGATCGTCGGGCCGTCGACGAGCCGCCCGGCTGCCGATCGGATCAGGATGCCGCGCTCGCCCGCCAGGATCCAGTCGCCCTGTTCCGAGACGGCGACCGCGCCCACCATCCCGGAAGTCTGCACGCGATCCTCGATCGAGATCGTCCAATCGTCGTGCAACTCACCGACCAGCACGGCACCGCGGCGGATGTCGACCCACAGCAGGCGCTGCCGGATGGGATCCCAGACCGGCCCCTCCGCCAGATCGAACGACTCCTCGGTGGCCGCCCGCCAGTCGTCGGCCGCACTCCGTGAGCCGGCGCCGTCAGTGCGACTCACGGCTCACCGTCGACCCGCTTCCGCCGCGCAAGAAGTCGAGGTCGGCACCGCTGTCTGCCTGCATGACGTGATCGACGTACAGCCGCTCCCAGCCGCGACGCGGCGCGGCGAAGCCGTCGATGGTCGCCTGGTTGGGTGTCCGCCTCGCCAGCTCCTCGGGCGGCACCTCGAGGTCCAGCCGCTTGCCGCGCACATCGAGCGAGATCCAGTCGCCGGTCTGCACGAGCCCCAGTGGTCCGCCTGCCGCGGCCTCTGGCGTGACGTGCAGCACGACCGTGCCGTACGCGGTGCCGCTCATCCGGCCGTCGCAGATGCGCACCATGTCGCGCACGCCCTGCTCGAGCAGCTTGGCGGGCAACGGCATGTTGGCCACCTCGGGCATCCCTGGATACCCCTTCGGGCCGCAGCCGCGCAGCACCATCACCGAGTCGGCGTCGATCTCGAGCTCGGGGTCGTCGATGCGCGCCCGGAAGTCCTCGATCGAGTCGAAGACGACCGCACGCCCGCGATGCTTGAGCAAGTGCGGAGAGGCCGCGGCCGGCTTGATGATGGCTCCGCCGGGAGCCAGCGATCCGCGCAGCACCGAGATGCCTGCAGCAGGCAGCAGAGGCGCGTCGCGCGGGGTGATGACCTCGGGATCCCAGATCCGCGCGTCAGCGAGGTAGTCGACGAGCGGCTTGCCGGTGACGGTCAGCGCGGTCGGGTCGAGCAGCTCGCGGACCTCGCGCAGCACCGCCAGGAACCCGCCTGCCCGGTAGAGGTCGTCCATCAGGTAGGCGCCCGCCGGCTGGAGGTTGACCAGCAGCGGCACGTTCGCGCCGATCCGGTCGAAGTCGTCGATCGTCAGCTCGATGCCGAGCCGGCCCGCGATGGCGAGCAGGTGCACGACCGCGTTGGTCGATCCGCCGATCGCGGCGAGCGCCACGATCGCGTTGTGAAAGCTGGCCGCCGTGAGAAAGGTCGACGGCCGCCGGTCGTCCGCCACCAGCTGCACCGCGAGGCGACCGGTCTCGTGCGCCGCCTCGAGCAGGCGTGCGTCGGGCGCCGGGGTGCCGGCCAGGCCGGGGAGCACGGTGCCGAGGGCCTCCGCGACCAGGGCCATCGTCGACGCCGTTCCCATCGTGTTGCAGTGCCCCTTGCTGCGGATCATCGATGACTCCGACCTCAAGAACTCCTCGTTCGAGAGGGTGCCGGCCCGCACCTCTTCGCTCAGGCGCCAGACGTCGGTGCCGCAGCCGAGAGGCTCGCCCCGGAAGTGCCCGGTGAGCATGGGCCCTCCCGGCACGACCACGGCGGGCAGATCGACGGATGCCGCCGCCATCAGCAACGAGGGGATCGTCTTGTCGCAGCCGCCGAGCAGCACCACCCCGTCGATCGGGTTGGCGCGCAGCATCTCTTCGGTCGCCATCGCCGCCATGTTGCGCCAGAGCATCGCAGTGGGTCGCACCTGGGTCTCGCCGAGCGACACCACCGGGAGCTCGAGAGGGATGCCGCCCGCCTCGTAGATGCCGTTCTTGACCGACTGCGCCACCTCATCCAGGTGGCTGTTGCACGGGGTGAGGTCGGAGGCCGTGTTCGCGATCGCGATCTGCGGCCGCCCGTCGAAGGCGTTCGAGGGCACGCCGCGGCGCATCCAGGCCCGGTGGATGTAGCTGTTCCGATCGGTGCCCGAGTACCACTCGTTGCTGCGAAGCTCAGATGCCTGCTCTGGTGGCTGCGCCATCTAGGGGATCAGCCCAGCACGGCGGGCCGCGATCACGGCCTCGTAGCGGGTGGACGCGTTCAGTTTGCGCATCGCCGTCGAGACGTAGCTCTTCACGGTCGCCTCGCTGAGCGCCAGTTGAGCTGCGATCTGACCGTTCCTCTTGCCGAGCGCCACCTGCGCGAGCATATCGAGTTCGCGCGGCGACAGCGCGGTCGGCACCGCGACCGACATTCCGTGCGGCAGGATGCGGCGGCCCACCGCATCGAGCCGGCGCGCGATCTCGGGATCGGCGACCGCCCGACCGAGTTCGCGGAGCTCGGCATAGAGCTCACGCAGCTCGAGTCGCTCGGCAGAAAGCGGATCGGCGTTGGCGAGCTCCGGCCGCTCGGTTTCGAGCAGAGCGAGCCTGCGGCTCACCTCATCGGCAACCGAGAGCTCCCACGCCAACGTTCTCGACACCCGCAGAGTGTCGCGCACGACGGTGTCGCCGAACTGGGTGGCGACGCGATGGCCGCCGTAGAGGACCGCCCGCACCCGTCCATCCACGACGACCGGCACCGCAAGAAGCGACACGATGCCCTCGGCCGTGACCTCGCGGTCGTAGTCGTGGGTGATGATCGACGACTCGCGGTAGTTGGTCGCCGCCACCGGCTTGCGATCCACGGCGGCCAACCCGCCGCAGCCGTGCGCCGGTTCGATGAGCACGCCGTCCAGGCTGTGCGCCTTCGCCCCCGAGAAGGCCGTGAGGGGTGTGCCCTCGACAGAAGTGAGCCCGCCGAAAGCCACAGAGCATCCGGTGAGCCTGGTGAGTTCCTTGACGCTTCGATGCAGCAGATCGTGTTCGGAGGTGGCTACTGATTGGGGCAATGACTACCTACTTCGGATGGTAGTTGGGCACTTCAGCGTGTCCGTAGCCTGCATGCTAGCAGGGCCGATTCGCCCCGCAAGCCCCGAAACTTTCGGCCCGTCGGCGCCGAAGGAAAGTCACCACGCCATCACCCTGCCGACACGCTTCATCCAACAACACAAAGGAGTGCTATCCGATGAGTTCGACCCAAGAAACCTCAGCACCGCGCTTTGCCACCACGGTCGCCGACCCCGCCGCACTCGGCCTGGCCGGCTTCGCCATGACCACCTTCGTTCTGAGCCTCGCCAACGCGGGACTCATCCCGGGGGGCGGGGTTGCGGTGCTGGGCCTTGCACTGTTCTACGGCGGTCTCGCCCAACTGGCTGCCGGCATGTGGGAGTTCGTGAAGGGCAACACCTTCGGTGCTGTCGCCTTCAGCTCGTACGGCGCGTTCTGGCTTGCCTTCTGGTTCCTCGTCTCCACGGGAGGCGCCGAGAAGGCCGGTGGACCCGGAGTCGGAGCGTTCCTGCTGGCCTGGACGATCTTCACCGCCTACATGACCATCGGCGCCGTCAAGTCGAGCCGGGTCGTGCTGTTGGTGTTCATCGCCCTGACGATCACCTTCCTGCTGCTCACCATCCACGCGTTCAGCGGGGTCGCGGCAATCGGGCAGATCGGCGGCTACCTCGGTCTCATCACCGCGGTGCTCGCCTGGTACGGCTCGGCAGCGTCCGTGATCAACTCGACGTGGAAGCGCACCGTGCTGCCCGTCGGCGCCCCGAGCTAAGGAAGGAAGCAACTCATGACGACCCTGTCCTCGAGCGACCCCACTGGGGCAACGCTGGAAAACCTTTCGTACGAGAGCCGATCGTTCCCACCGCCCGCCGCCTTCGCGGCGACGGCGAACGTGAAAGCGGATGCCTACGCAGAAGCCGCCGCCGATCGCCCAGCATTCTGGGCGAAGCAGGCCGAGCGGCTCAGCTGGAGCACGCCGTGGACCCAGGTTCTCGACTGGAGCAATCCGCCGTTCGCCAAGTGGTTCGTCGGCGGCACGCTGAACGTGGCATACAACTGCCTCGACCGGCATGTCGAAGCCGGGCTCGGGGACAGGGTCGCCTACTACTTC
>Ga0068855_100000568_pt1 | contig 45316 bp, 42 predicted proteins | sample KBSCornC52_FD_66592 | JGI IMG/M metagenome (GOLD analysis project Ga0068855, IMG submission 66592) | Corn rhizosphere microbial communities from Kellogg Biological Station, Michigan, USA - KBS Corn C5-2 | ecosystem: Host-associated > Plants > Roots > Rhizosphere > Soil ... | reverse complement strand
CGTCCGCGCTCGACCGACAAGCTGCCGTCCAACTGGATGCTCGTCGGCGCGATCCGCGCGATGTTGCCGGCGGCGAAGATCATCGATTGCCGGCGCGATCCGCTCGAGACCTGCTGGTCCTGCTACAAGCAGCTGTTCGCGCCCGGACTCGCCGACTACAGCTACGATCTCGGCGATCTCGCCGCGTACTGGCATGGTTATGACCGCCTCATGCGCTTCTGGGGCGCACTGCATCCGCGTCATCTGCGCATGCAGTCGTACGAGCAACTGCTGCGCGAACCCGAGCGCGAGACGCGTGCATTGCTCGACTTCTGTGCGCTCGAATGGAATCCGGCGAGTCTCGCGTTCCATGCCGCGGAACGCGGCGTGCGCACGCCGAGCGCGGCGCAGGTGCGCCAACCGCTGCGCGGCGATACCGCGCGCACGCCCGGCTATGGCGAACTGCTCGCGCCGTTGCGCCGCGCGCTTGCGACATCGAGCTGAAAAAAAGGGGCGGCGCCGAAGCGCCGCCCCATCCAGCCTGCGAGTTACAGCGTGCGATCGAATTCGCCGATCTGCCGCTTCGCCTCATCCTTGGCGACGCCGTAGCGTTCCTGGATCTTGCCGGCGAGGTATTCACTGTTGCCTTCGGCGACCTGCAGGTCGTCATCGGTCAGCTTGCCCCACTTCGCCTTGAGCTTGCCGGCGAGCTGCTTCCACTGTCCCTTGATCTTGTCTTCGTTCATCGGATTCTCCTTGTGTGCGTGCGTTCGGTGGCCGGTCAGCCGCGCGACTTCAGGCCGCTCGAGTCGACGTTCTTGACGCCCTTGATGCTCTGCGCCACGGCTACCGCCTTCTTCACGGCGATGCCGTTGTCGAGCACGCCGGTCAGGGTGACCACGCCATCGACGGTCTTGACCTCGACGTCCATGCTCTTGACGCCGTCGGTGGTCGCGAGCGTCGACTTCACCTTGGTCGTGATCCAGGTATCGGTGACCGGCTGGTCGGACTTCATCTCGGTGTCATTGACCGGGGCCGGCGCCGGCGCTGCAGCCAGAACCAGCGAGGACGCACCGACGCTGAGCAGCGAAGCCAGCGCGAGGGTCGGAATGCGGAAATTTCGCATGTTCATGGGAACCTCCTTACTTGACGTGCACACCGCAGGGTGGCGCGACGACCCGTGTGGTCGTGCGACAACCTTGGGCTGCATCACCCAACCCTCGGATGAATAACGAAAATTTCATTGTGCTTGCGGTTCAGGTGCGCTCGCGCGCGCCTCCGCGGACGTGCGGGACTCTCCTGCACTAAACTGGTGCAATGACGATGCGACCGATTCCCGCGCCGACAATGGAAGGCGCCGTGCCGGCGGTTTGGGCCTTGTCGGAACAGTGCGCGACGCCGATGGCGCTGGTCGACCGTGGCCTCGATCTGCGCGCATTGAATCCGGCCCTGCACGAATGGCTCGGCAGCGGCGCGCGTGCCTGGCGTGGCGAGCCGCTCGCGCTGCTCGACGCACGGCCGCCGTCGTTGTGCGAAGCCGCGTCGCGCGCGCTCGCCGACGAGCGTCGTGTCTGGCTGCGCGAGACGCGCCTGCGCACCGCGATCGGCGATCGCGTGGCCGACCTCGCCTTGACCCCGCTCGATGCGGACAGCCTGCTGCTCGAAGTGGCGCCGGCGACCGAGCCCGTCGCCGGTGCGCGCCTGTCCGAGTCCCTGCGCGGCTTCGCACACGAAGTGCGCGGCCCGCTCGCGGGCATGCGCGGCGCGGCGCAATTGCTGCAGCGTCGCCTCGATGCGCCCGAACTGCACGAACTCGCCGGCCTCGTCATCGGCGAGGTCGACCGCCTCAGCGCCTTGTCCGAGCGCCTGCTGCACGCAGGCGCCAAGCCGCGCCTCGCGCGCGTGAACGTGCACGAGATCGTCGAGCGCGTGGCCGCACTGGCGTCGGCCGGCACGCAGGCGCTGCAGGTGCGGCGCGACTACGATCCGAGCCTGCCGGCGGTGCGCATCGACGCCGACCGGGTACTGCAGGCGCTGTTGAACCTCGCGCGCAACGCGCTCGAAGCCGGCGCCCGCGAACTCGTTCTGCGTACGCGCGCCGAGCATGCCGCGCGCATCGGCGACCAGGTCGTGCGCCTCGCCGCGCGCATCGACGTCGCCGACGACGGTCGCGGCGTGCCGGCCGAACTGGCCGACACGCTGTTCGAGCCGCTGGTGTCCGGACGCGCCGACGGCAGCGGTCTTGGCCTCGCGATCGCGCGCGAGATCGCGCGCGAGCACGGCGGCGAGCTCGGCCACGTCAGCCGCCCCGGTGCGACCGTGTTCAGCCTGCTGCTGCCGGTCGTGGACGACGAGGTGCGCGCATGAGCGCGGCGCCGACCGCCTGGATCGTCGACGACGATCGCGCAGTCCGCCTCGTGCTCGCCGCGGCGCTGCGCGAGGCCGGTTTCGGCGCGCGCGAATTCGCCGACGCCGAAGCAGCGCTGGCCGCGCTGGCCGATTCCGCGCCGGCACTGCTGTTCACCGACGTCCGCATGCCCGGCGCGAGCGGCTTGCGCCTGCTGGAGCGCATGCTCGCGCAGGTGCCGCGACTGCCGGTCGTCGTGATGAGCGCGTTCACCGACGTCGCGACGACCGCCTCGGCCTACCGCCTCGGCGCGTTCGACTACCTGCCCAAGCCGTTCGACCTCGACCAGGCCGTCGCGTCGGCGCGGCGAGCGCTCGCACAACATCCGACGGTGCCGGCGGCGCCGCTCGCCGACTACGCCGAGCACGACCTGATCGGCCGCAGCCCGGTCATGCGCGAGCTGTTCCGCGCGATCGGCCGCGTCGCCGCCAGTGGTCTCGGCGCGCTCATCACCGGCGAGACCGGTACCGGCAAGGAACTCGTCGCGCGTGCGTTGCACCGCGAAAGCGCACGCGCGCAGCAGGCGTTCATCGCTCTGAACACGGCCGCGATCCCGACCGAGTTGCTCGAATCGGAACTGTTCGGCCACGAGGCCGGGGCGTTCACCGGCGCGGCGCGCCGTCACGCCGGCCGTTTCGAGCAGGCCGAGCGCGGAACCCTGTTCCTCGACGAGATCGGCGACATGCCGCTGGCCCTGCAGACGCGCCTGCTGCGGGTGCTCGCGGCGGGGGAGTTCTACCGCGTCGGCGGGCGCGAGCTGATCCGCGCCGACGTGCGCGTGATCGCCGCGACCCACCAGGATCTCGATGCGAAGGTCGCGCGTGGCGAATTTCGCGCCGACCTGCTGCACCGGCTTGATGTCGTGCGGCTGGAAGTCCCGCCACTGCGCCAGCGTGCCGACGACGTGCCCCTGCTGGCCGCGCACCTGCTCGCGCGCGCGGTCGCGCTGGCCGGTGGCGAGTCGAAGCATTTCACGCCTGCCGCGCTCGGCGCGTTGCGCGGCTATGCCTGGCCCGGCAACGTGCGCCAGCTCGAGAACCTGTGCCGGCGTCTCGCCGTGCTCGCCCCCGGACGCGAGGTCGGCGTGGCCGACCTGCCGCCGGCGATCCTCGCCGATCCGCCGCCGGGTGCAAGCGCGGGTTGGGACGAGGCGCTTCGCGCATGGGCCGCGCAGCAGCTCACGGCCGGCACGGGCGATCTCCACCGCGAGGCGCTCGCGATATTCGAGCGCGTCCTGCTCGATGCCGCGCTCGCCGCGCACGGCGGACACCGGCAGAATGCGGCACGCGCGCTCGGTCTCGGCCGCAATACGATGACGCGCAAGCTCGGCAGTTCGCGCCGCCGCCGCGACTGAGCCGTGCCCCGGCCGGGTCGGCTGCTACAATGCCGCTGATTCGACCAGATGTTCGCCCGCATGCAGTTCCTCTACGACACGACCGCAGCTGCGTGGCAGCAATTCCAGTACGCCTGCGTTGTGGTCTGCATCGCACTCATGCTGGAGTCGTTGCTGCCTGCGCAACGGTCGCAACCGCTGCGGCACGTGGCGTTCAACATCGCCTACGCGTGGTTCTTCTTCTTTTTCGCCAATCTGCTGTCGCCGCTGCTGGATCCGATCACCAAGCCGATCATCCAGGCGTTGCGGCTCGGCATCCCGATTGCGTTCCCTGATGGCCTGTTCGGCCAGCTGTTGCAGGTGCTCGCGTTCTATTTCGTGTTCGATTTCTTCTACTACTGGCTGCATCGTTCGCAGCATGCGATCCCGTGGCTGTGGGCGCAGCACAAGCTGCACCATTCGGATGAATCGCTCAACGCGACTACCGCCAATCGCCATCATTGGCTCGAGGTGCCCTTGCACGGCCTCGTGATCTGGCTGCCGCTCGGAATCCTCTTCCAGCAGAAGGCCGTCACGATCGGCTGGTTGTGGACCCTGTTCCTGCTATGGGGCTACTTCATCCACATGAACGTGCGCCTGCCCATGGGCCCGCTTACGCCGGTGTTCGCCGGCCCGCAGCTGCATCGCATCCATCATTCGCTCGAGCCGCAGCACAGGGACAAGAACTTCGCCGCGGCTTATCCGGTCTTCGACATCCTGTTCGGCACCTATTGCCCGCCGAAGAGCGGCGAATTCCCGACGACCGGGTTGTCGGATGGCGAGGATCTGAACGGGCTCGCGCGTGCCAATTTCGCGCCCTTCGTCACATGGTGGCGTGCGGCAAAGTCGCGTGTCGTGAAGTCCCGCGCCAGCCGGCTCGATACCCAATGACGCTCGTGCACGTGCGCGACGCCAGCGCGGCGGACATCGCGTTCATCGTCGACGCGAATGCCGCGATGGCGTGGGAAACCGAGCGGAAAGTGCTCGATCGCGACGTGCTCGCGCGCGGAGTCGCGGCGGTATTCGCGCAGCCCGCGCGTGGCTTCTACCTGATCGCCGAACACGCCGGCGCGGCGGTTGGCTGCCTGCTCGTCACGTACGAGTGGAGCGACTGGCGCAATCGCGAGTGGTGGTGGTTGCAGAGCGTATACGTGACAGCGATGGCGCGTCGCGCGGGCGCGTTCCGCGCTCTGCACGACGAGGTCGAGCGCCGGGCCGCGGTAGCGGGATCGGCCGGCATCCGCCTGTACGTGGATCTGGACAACGAGCGCGCAAAGGCGGCCTATCGATCCCTCGGCATGGATGCGGCACGCTACGAGATGTTCGAGCGCGAGCGAACGCCCTGAGGATCCCGATGGCAACGGTGCGGCAACAGCACGGACGATTCCGCCGCGCCAGCGCCGACGTGCTCGGATTGTTCGTGCTGCCTGGCGTGCTGGCGCTGCTGCCCTGGTCGTTTTCGTTCCGACTGCTTCGCTGCTTCGCGAACCGGCTGCCGTGGTTCCGCCCGGAGGCCGATGCCGCCTATGCAGGCGCACGCACGATCGTTCCGATCCCGGATGCCGAGGTCTGGAAGCGCAATTACCGTCTCGTCCGCTGGATCGAGCGCTGCGACAGCTACCTCACCCTGCTGCGCGGCCGGCGCTGGTGGCGCGCGCGCATCGACATCGAAGGCACCTGGCCGCAGCGCGAGCAGCCGTGCCTGTTCCTCACCTACCACTGGGGCGCCGGGAATTGGGTCTGGAGGTGTCTGCGCGATGCCGGCTTCCATGCCTACTTCGTCGCGCGCAAGCCGGAGATCGCCGACATGGGCGTGAGCCGCGTCGCGGCCTGGTACGCGCGCTTCCGCGGCTGGAGCTTCGCACGCACCGGCGGCCTCGGCGTGCTCTACACCGGTGGCAGCCGCCACCGCATCCGCGACGCGCTGCGCGCCGGCGACAGCATCGTCGGCATGCTCGACTTGCCGGTGGCCGCGCACCAGCCAACGCGCGAGGTGAGCCTGCTGGGGCGGGCAGTGCGGTTGCCGTCGGGCTTGCTCGATCGCATCGACGTAGCGTGCGCTACGGCGATCTTCAGTTGCGCGATCGACCTGCGCACGGGGCGGCGCTGCCTGCGCATCGAGCCGCTCGGCGAATCGGAGGGCGTCGAGACCATGCTGCAACGCTATGCGGCCCATCTGGACGCGCGCCTGCGCGAAAACCCCGAGTACTGGATGATGTGGCACGAATCGTCGGCGATCTTCGCCCCGCGCTGAGCGATACGCCGCGCGTCCTGCACTGCCTGCCCGGGGCCGGTCGACCGATGCGGCTCCGGAGCTGCCGGTTCGACGACGCGGTCGCGGAAGGGTCCCACGCAAGCGCGACCGGGCCGCGGAACCCTCGACGAACCGGCTTCCGGACGCGGGAGGCCGCCGTTGGCCATGAGCGGATACGGTTCCGCCGCAGCGAAAGCGGCTGGAATCCGGCCGCGAGGCGATCGAGGCTATCGAGATCGAAAACGTAGGACATACAATGGTCGTCGAGAGCGGCGCGGCCGGATCATGGCCGCTGCTGTCGAACCATACGGAATGCGGGCACACACGGGCGGACTGACGTGACGAGAAGGGCGGGCATCATCGGCGGCGTGCGCATTCCGTTCTGCCGCAACAACACGGCGTATGCCGAGGTCGGCAACTTCGGCATGGCGGTGAAGACCCTCGGTGCGCTGGTCGAGCGCTACGGCCTGCATGGGCTCGAACTCGGCGAAGTCGCGTTCGGCTCGGTGATCAAGCACGCCTCGGATTGGAACATCGCGCGCGAGGCGACGCTGTCGTCCGGTCTTGCGCCGACCACGCCGGGCATCACCACCGCGCGCGCCTGCGGCACCTCGCTCGACAACGCGATCATCATCGCGAACAAGATCACGAGCGGGCAGATCGAGGCCGGCATTGCCGGCGGCGCCGACACCACCAGCGACGTGCCGATCGTCTATTCGCGCGCACTGCAGCAGCGCCTGCTCGCGGTGAACCGGGCGAAGACACCGCTCGACAAGCTCAAGACCGCTTTCAGAGGTTTCTCGTTCGGCGAGCTGAAACCCTCGTTTCCGGGAGTCGCCGAGCCGCGCACCGGCAAGTCGATGGGCGACCACTGCGAGCTGATGGCGCGCGAATGGCACATCGCGCGCGAGGATCAGGACAAGCTCACGTTGGGCAGTCACCAGAAGCTCGCCGCTGCCTACGAGCGCGGCTTCTTCAAGGATCTGGTGGTGCCGTTCCGCGGCGTCGAGCGCGACAACATCCTGCGCCCTGATACCACGCTGGAGAAGCTCGCGGCGCTCAAGCCCGCGTTCGACAAGACCTCGGGCCAGGGCACCCTGACCGCGGGCAACTCGACCGCCCTGTCCGACGGCAGTGCAGCGGTGCTGATCGCGAGCGACGACTGGGCGGCCGCGCGCGGCCTCAAGGTGCAGGCCTACCTGACCCATGCGCAGGTCGCTGCCGTCGACTTCGTGCGCGGCGAAGGCCTGCTGATGGCGCCGACGATCGCGGTGCCGCGCATGCTCGCCGCGGCCGGGCTCACCTTGCAGGACTTCGACTACTACGAGATCCACGAGGCGTTCGCGGCGCAGGTGCTGTGCACCCTGCGCGCGTGGGAATCGGCCGACTACTGCCGCAATCGACTCGGCCTCGACAAACCGTTCGGCTCGATCGATCCGGCGAAGCTGAACATCAACGGCTCGAGCCTGGCGGCCGGCCATCCGTTCGCGGCGACCGGCGCGCGCATCGTCGCCACGCTTGCGAAGATGCTCGAGGACAAGGGCTCCGGCCGCGGCCTGATCTCGATCTGCACCGCCGGCGGCATGGGCGTCACCGCGATCCTCGAACGGCCGTAGACTGCAGCTTCGGGCCGCGCGCTGCACGGACCACCTCGGGCAAGGCAGGAGTCGATGGACAACAGCACCTATGCACTGGTCCTGACCGGCGACGTGTTGCCGGGACATGCGGAAGAAGCCGTGTGGCCCGCGCTCGCCCACTACTTCCGCATGGACCTCGACAAGTTGCGCAGCCAACTCGTCGCGCGCGCGCCGCTGACGATCAAGCAGGGCGATGACCTCGGCAAGCTGCAGACGCTGCAGGCCGGGATCGCCGCAGTCGGTGCCGAAGCCGAAGTCTGCGCGCCGGACGAGCGTGCGAACCTGTTCGTCGTGCTCGAGAACACGCCACGCGGACCGGTGCCTTGCGTGTTCGTCGACGATCGCATCGAGCGTGGGCTGTGGTCGGGGCGTCTTTCGGTCGCCGAAGTCGGCTCCAGCGTGTGGCGCACGTATGCTGAAATCAGCGCGCCACCTGCAGTGGCGACGGTCGCGGAACCGGCTCCCGCATTCGATGCGAATGCATTCGCCGCGCGCGATACCGCGCGTTCCTACAAGCCGACGTCGAAGGCCGATCTCGGTCACAACCTCGCGGCCGTCGCCACGCCGACCGCGGTCGTACCGCAACGGCTGCCGGCCGGCGCCGCGATCGAGGCGGGTTTCTGGCGCCGCTGCGCGGCAATGCTCATCGACGGCGTCCTGCTCGGCCTCGTGATGGCCGCGCTGCAGATCGTCATCGGCGCGGGTGCGATGGGCGCATTCGGCACGTTCAGGGATCCGGGCGCAAGCCTGGTCGCGCTCGCCGGCTCGATGATGCTGCTGGCCGCGATCGCGTTCGTCGGCCAGTGGCTGTATTTCGCGCTGTTCGAAAGTGGTGCGATGCAGGCGACGCCGGGCAAGCGCGCGCTCGGCCTCAAGGTCGTCGCCGACGATGGCGCGCGCATCGGTTTCGGTCGCGCCAGCGGGCGCTTCTTCGGCAAGATCGTTTCCGGCGCGGTGTTCTACATCGGCTTCCTGATGGTCGGATTCAGCGAACGCAAGCAGGCGCTGCACGACATGATGGCGAATACCCTGGTCGTGTTCCGCGACGTGCAGGCGGGCCAGCCGATGCCTTCGACCAAGCCGCCGATGCCGTGGTACGGCTGGCTCGTCAACGTCCTCTTCCTCGGCCTGCCACTGGCGGCGCTGGTCGCCCTGCTGATGTTCGGCGGCCCGCTGTTGCCGCAATTGCCTGATTGACGCCTGACGCAGGAATCAACGACGCGTGTCGTTGATTCGCGTGCGATCCACCGTCACCCGGTCGCGAGCGCGTAGGGCGAGCCCACCGCACACCCCGAAAGGGCGCGAAACCCTCTCGGCGGCACGCGCTGCGCGCGTACCGCCCTGCGGGCTCCGCACATGAAAAGGCCGCCCGCAGGCGGCCTTTTCGATCCCGTCGCAGCCTCAGCCGCGGAACGAGAACAGCATCGGCTTCCAGCCGCCCGAGCTCTGGTAGCTCTGGCCGCGCCGCTTGCGCATGCGCTCGATCAGTTCGACGCGGCGCGCCTCGGCCCATTCGACGCGCTGCGTCTTCAGCGCCGACGGATCGACGCCGTGCGCGGCGGCCTCGCCCTTGCGGTAGGCGACGAAGTCCTCGTAGGCCTCGATTTCGTGCTGCAGCTCCTTCACGCACAACTCGATCATGATCGCGTCGTCGAGGAAGCCGAGCACCGGCACGTTGTCGGGGATGATGTCCTGCGGGTTCGCGAAGTAGGTCAGGCAGGCGAGTACGCGCTGCTTGTCTTCCTCGGGCAACGAGAAGCCTTCGTCGTTGACCATCGCGATCATGCTGTCGAGTTTCTGCAGGCGCTCGGCGATGAATTGCGGCACCGCGACCTTGTGGCCTTCGACGAGCAGCTGCGAGGCCGCTTCCGCGATCTGCGCCGGCGACAGGTGCTTGGATTCCTCCTGCGCGCGGTGCATGGCGTTGATGAAGTGCTGGAGGTCGGCATCGCCGAGCTCGATGGTGATGGCGAGCGACATGGATCGACTCCACGGAGAGCGGACGGGAAGACTAGCCAGCCGGGGATTGGGCGTCAACGGCCACCGTTGCCGGATTGGGCGCCACGGCAGGTCACAGTATCCCGGCAAGCCCGGCGCCGAACGCAGTCACCATGCGCGTGTAGATCATCTTCAGCGGCAGGTCGACCTCGGGGAAGTCGCCGACATCGACGTGGCAGTCGTAGAACCCGGGCGAGCGCGGCGGCGAGGGCTCGCAGCCGGGCTTGAGCTCGAAGCTGCTGGCATAGCGGAACGGCCACAGGTCGAACAGTGGCAGCGCGGTCGAAAGGTCGGCGATGACGTTGTTGAGGCGGCCAAGCAGGCCCGGGCGCTGGCGCTTGGCGATGACCCAGGCATTGCGCGGCTGCATGTTGCGCTCGATCGCCTCGCGTACGCGCAGCGCCACCCGCTGGTCGTGGATGATGAAGCCGGATTCGGTGTTGTAGTCGTCCGAGCGCGGATCGAAGTTGTGCGAGCCGATCAGGCTGACGCGGTCGTCGATCACGATCGACTTCGCATGCAGGCCGAGGCGCACGCCGCCGCGCGTGAGCGGCGCCTGGCCGTAACGCTGGTAGCGCCCGGCGTTGCCGCCGCCGGCGAGGCCCTCGTAGTCGGCGACGAACGACGGCGCGTCGGCCGGGAACGGCTTGAACTCGTGGATCTCGAAACCGTAGCGCTTTAGATAGCGTTTCTTGTACTTGTAGGAGAGCGCGTACACGTAGAACGCGTCGGTTGCGGCGAGCGAATTCGTCGATACCAGCACGCGCACCGGCGCGGGTCGCCGCTGCAGCTCCTGGAACACCTCGCGAGCGCGCTTGCTGAGCACGAGGTACGGCGTCTCGAAGACGACGCGCTCGTGCGCGCCGCGCAGCAGGCCGGTGATGTGCGAAGTGAGCTCCAGCAAGGCCGCGTCGTCGGGGCGTGCCGCCTTGTCCGGCGCATCGGAGAAGTAGTCGACGCGCCCGACGCGCAATGCCTCGCCGGCGAATTGCCGCTGCATGAACGAAAAGTCGGTGGCGCGCGTGCGCAACGCGTCGATGCGCGCGTGGTCGACCTCATCGGGCAACTGCAGCGGAACCGGATTGCCGGCATCGGCGACGAGGCGGCGATTGACGTCGTTCAGGCGGGTCAGCGGCACCGCGCGCGGGTGCGCCCAGAAGCGATCGAACGACGCCTGCATCTCGACACCGGCAGCGGGGCCGAGCACGAGTACGTCGCGGTCGCGGTAGTCGAACTCCTGATCCCAGTCGAAGTAGCGGTTCTCGTAATTGCGCCCGCCGGCGATGCCGATTTCGCCATCGACCAGCAGCAGCTTGTTGTGCATGCGCTGGTTGAACCGCGAGAAGCAGCACAGTATGCCGACGGCGAATTCGAGCGGCTGGGTCACCGCTTCGTCGAAGGTCGGGTTGTACAGGCGGAAGTCGAGGTTCACGTGGGCGCGCGCGATGCGCGCGAGCCACTCGACGTCGTCGAGCGAGAACAGCTGGTCCGCGAGCACGCGCACGCGCACGCCGCGGCGCGCGGCTGCAGCCAATTCGTCGAGCACGAGCCAGCCGGCGTCGTCGTCGGCCCAGATGAAGGTCTGGATGTCGATGCTGCGTTTGGCGGCGCGGATCAGGTGCACGCGCAGCAGCAGCGAATCCTCGCCGCGCTCGATCACGTTGACGTAGTGCACCGGCGCGTCGGGTCGGCTTGCGGCGCGTGCCTGTTCGGCAAGCGCGGTATAGGGCGACTCGATCGCGCAATGGTCCGCGCGCACGCATTCGACCGCGCTCGGCCGCGTGCCGTCCACCAGCGCCTCGGCACGTCGCGCGAGCGGGCGGTTGACGCCGCAGCCGGCCAGCACGCAGGCGCCGAGCGCAATGCAGGCGAATCGCCGGACGGCCGCAGCGATGCCGTATCGCCAGGTCATCCGGGCGTCGGCGGAGCGGTGGTGCCGCGCTCGGGCGGCACCGCGTACACGGCGAAGTCGAGCTCGACCTTGTCGGCGAGCGTGCCGCGGTGCGAGCCCATGCCGAACATCGAACGGCGGATCTCGCCGTTGACGCGGATCGGGCAGTCGAATGCGGGCCGCTCGCAGCTCGACGGCAGCAGGTCGAAGCGCACCGGCTGGCGGATTCCGCGTACGGTCAGCTCGCCCGGCAGATCGCCGCCGGCGCGCAGGCGCGCACGCGGGAACGGCTCGGACGTGAACGTGATCTGTGGATGCGCCTGTGCGTCGAAGAATTCTTCCGACTTCACCCAGTCCTCGTACGATCGGCTGCCCATGCGCACGTTGGCGACGTCGATGCGCGCGTCGACACGCAGCTGATTGCGGAACGGGTCGGTGCGCACGCTGCCGTCGATCCGTCCGAAGTGACCGCGCACGCCGAGCAGCCACATGACCTTGACCCTGAATCCGACCTCGGAGCGCGCGGCGTCGAGGCGCACGAGGTCACCGCTGGGCGTTTCGGGTGCGAGGCCCGCGGCGGGCAACGAGGACGACAGCAGCAGCGCGCAGGCGCTCAGCAGCAGACGCGTACGAGAGCCGGGCACGGCGATGGGCGCTTCACGGCCACCAGAAGTGGCGCACCTGCGCACTGCCGGGCTCGATCGCACCCGCCGGCAGGCTGAGCCAGGCGACTGCGCCCGGCGGCATGCCGCGACCGGAATCGGAGGCGCCTTCGGTGAGTAGCGCGACCAGTGTCTCGAGGCCGGGGTTGTGGCCGACGAGCATGATCGTGCCGGCTTCGGCGTGGTCGTCGAGGACGCGGATCAGGCTCGCCGGCGTCGCCTCGTAGATGCGCGGCTCGTTGCGCATGTCGGCATAGCCGAGTGCGGCGAGGACGCGTTCGCAGGTCTCGCGCGAACGCGCCGCCGGCGAGCACAGCACGCGCTCGGGTGCGGCTGCGTGCTGCTTGAGCCAGGCGCCGGCCGCATCGGCTTCGGCCTCGCCGCGCGCGCTGAGCGCACGGCTCATGTCGTCGTTCCCCGGGGTGGCATTCTCCGCGTGAGCGTGGCGAAGCAGGATGATCTCGCGGGTGGCCATGGCCGTCCTCTCGGGTCTGTGTGCAGCGATGATGCCCGATCCGGGACGGCCATGGTCAAGCCGTGGCGCCGCATTTACTGCGCGGTCGAAGGGTCCTTGGCGGAATCGTGCCCGTGACCGCGGCGCCCGAGTCCTCGCAGCTGGTCCGCATCGAGGCTGTCGGCGCCGTTGGCGAGGCGATCGAAGCGCGCCATCGCCTTCGCCTCGAAGTCGGCCTCGCTGACCTTGCCGCTGCCGCTCGTGTCGAAATGACGCACGAAGCGCTGCGCGCGCTTCTGCACACGCTCCTGCGTCTGCGCCGAACTGGCAATCTCGTCGGCGTCGACGGTGCCGTCGTGGTTCGCGTCGAGGCGTGCGAAACGGCCGTCGATCCAGGCGCGGTATTCGTCGCGACTGACGCGGCCGTCGTGGTTGGTGTCGATCTGGTCGAGGAAACGCTGCTTCATCTCGGCACGCTGGTTCGCGCGCGAGTCGGCAGTGGCCGGGGTGGGGCTGGTGGCAGCGGCCGGCAGCGCGGCGCCGAGGATGGCGGCGGCGAGCAGGGCCTGGAGATTCCTGCGCATGGGGAGATCCTTTTGCATTCGCGGCCAAGCTGCCGCATGCCGTTTGAACGCGGCCGACAGGCGACAGTTGACCCCGGCGATGCAAAGGTCGCGCAAAGGCGTGTGAAGGGACCGCCCGGCGATCAGGAATGCTTTTTCAGCCAGCGCAGCAGCTTGGCCCAGTCTTCCTGGTGCGCGCGCACCTGCTCGGAGTGGTAGTCGAAGATGCTCTTGCCGAGTGCGTTCGCAAGGACGTAGCCCTGCGTGTCGCGCAGCTCGGCGACGAGCGGGAACGGGAATGCCTTGATCTCCTCGACCGCGAGTTGCGAGGCATTCGTCCACGGTTTCAGGCGATTCGCGACGAGTCCGACCGCGACCTTGCCCTTCTTCACGCGCGGCAGCGCGGCGACCTCGGCGAGGAACGGCTGGGTCGCTTCGAGGTCGATCGCGGATGGCAGCACCGGCACGACCAGGACGTCCGCCTGTTCCAGCCAGTCGCCGACCTCGCCCGGGCGGATGCCGGCGGCGCTGTCGATGACGACGCGCTGGGCATCGGACGGGACCTGTCGTTCCCAGTCGCGGCGCAGCCCGGAAATACCGAGTACCGCGTTCGCGTGCACCGAACGTTTCTCGCTCCAGCGCAACGAGGAGCCCTGGCGGTCGGCGTCGACCAGCACGGTGTTCTTGCCGTCGACCGCGAAATGCGCGGCCAGGTTGGTCGCGATCGTGCTCTTGCCCGCGCCACCCTTCGAACTCGCCACCAGGACCTTCAGCATGAACGCCTCCGCCGGTACGCAAAGTGGCGGGAAGGTTACACCGTCGTGGCGCCCGCACAAAACGTGGACACGCGATGCGCCCTCAATATCCCGCGGCTTGCCCGTCCTTGCGGCCTTCCGAGGCGCCGATGTAGACGCGATTCTTCGCGTCCCAGCCGATCGCCTGGTAACCGCCGTACGGACCGTTCGCGTAGCGCACGCTGTGGCCCTTTTGCATGAGGCCGCGCACGGTCTCGTACGGGAAACCGGATTCGAGGTCGACGAAGCCGCCGTCCGTCATCGGTTCGGCCTGGCCTTCCGGCGAGGTCGATCCCTCGTGCTGGATGCGCGGCGCGTCGCCGGCTTCCTGCACGTTCATGTGGAAGTCGATCAGGTTCTGCACGATCTCGACATGACCCTGCGGCTGCATGTCGCCGCCCATCACGCCGAAACTCAGCCACGGCGCACCATCCTTCGTGATGAAGGCGGGGATGATCGTGTGGAACGGGCGCTTGCCGGGCGCATAGGTGTTCGCGTGGCCGCCCTTGAGCACGAACAGTTCGCCGCGATCCTGCAGGATGAAGCCGAGGCCGGGCGGCGACATGCCCGAGCCCATGCCGCGGTAGTTCGACTGGATCAGCGAGACCATGTTGCCCCACTGGTCCGCCGTGGTCATGTAGATCGTGTCGCCGTCGAGCTTGTGCGTACCCGGCTCGACCGCCTTCATCGCATGGTCCGGCGAAATCAGCTTGCGCCGCTCGGCCGCGTATTCCTTCGACACGAGCCAGTCGATCGGTGCCTTGGCGAATGCCGGATCGGCATAGAACTTCGCGCGATCCTCGAACGCGAGCTTCTTCGCCTCGACGAACAGATGCACGTGTTCGGTGCTGCCGAACGCGATTTTCGAGAAGTCGTAGCCTTCGAGGATGTTGAGCATCTGCAGCGCCGCGAGGCCCTGGCCATTCGGCGGCAGCTCCCACACGTCGTAGCCGCGGTAGTTCGTCGACACCGGTTCGACCCACTCGCCCTTGTGCGCTGCGAGGTCGTCGTAGGAAAGGAAACCGCCCTGCGCCTTCATGTAGTCGGCGATCGCGTGCGCGATCGCGCCCTTGTAGAACGCGTCGCGCCCGCCGTCCGCGATCGCCGTGAGCGTGTGCGCGAGATTCGGGTTCTTCCAGATCGCGCCTTTCGCGGGCGCCTTGCCATCGAGGGTGAACTGTTCGGTGAAGCCCGGAAACTTCGACAGGCGCGGTACCGACAGCGCCCAGTAGTAGGCGATCAGCTCGGTCAGCGGAAAACCGTCGCGCGCATAAGCGATCGTCGGCGCGAGCACGTCCTTCATCGGCAGCTTGCCGAAGCGATCATGCAGCGCGAACCAGGCGTCGACGCAACCCGGCACGTTCACCGGCAATGGTCCGAGCGACGGGATCGCCTTGTAGTCGTGGTCCTGGAACCATTGCAGCGTGAGCGCCTTCGGCGAGCGGCCGGAGCCGTTGTAGCCGTACAGCTTCTTCGTCTTCGCATCCCACACGATCGCGAACAGGTCGCCGCCGACGCCATTCGATACCGGCTCCATCAGGCCGAGCGCCGCGTTCGCGGCGATCGCCGCGTCGATCGCGGTGCCGCCTTTCTTCAGCACGTCGAGGCCGACCTGGGTTGCGAGCGGATGCGAGGTCGCGACCATGCCGTGTTGCGCGAACACTTCCGAACGCGTCGCGAACGACTGTCCCGTGATGCGATCGCCCGCCTGCGCGGCGCACGTCGCGAGGGCGACGCCCAGGGTGAGTGCGAGACGGCGCATGACGTTCCCCGGTCTGGAAGATCATGCAAGCATACGCCGGGCGCCGACGCGCGGATGTAAAGCATTGCATGGACGAGGCGGCCTATCCGGCCTGCGCGAGCACCCAGTGCCACAGCGGCAGCGTCGCCATCGACAGCACGATGCCGAAGCCGACCATCGCGGCGGCGAGTTCGGGCGCGAGTCCGGCCAGCGACAGCAGCGCGCCGGCCGTGATCATCGGCGGCATCGCCGTCTCATAGAGCGCGGCCGCGCGCACGTCGCCATGCAGGCCGAGCAGGCCGCACAGCGCGAGCGCGAGCAGCGGCATCAGCACGAGTTTCGCCAGCAGCCCGTACGCGAGTGCCCCGACGTGATGGCGCGGGATGCGCAATTGCAGCTGCATGCCGCTGGCGAGGGCGACCAGCGGCAACAGGCTGTCGGCGAGCAGCTCGAGCGGACGCGCGATCGCGTCCGGGTAGGCCGGCGGCATCAGCAGCAGTGCGACCAGCAGGGCGATGAACGGCGGGAACGCGAGGATGCGTCGCGCAATGGCGCCCGGCGTCGGTCGCTCGACGCCGTACAGGCCGAGCACGACGAGGCCGAAGGTCGACAGGATCAGGAAACTGCCGAACTGGTCGTACACGACCGCGTAACGCAATGCAGCTTCACCGGCGAGCGCGGGAACGAGGGCGAAGCCGAGGAACGACGTGTTGCCGAGCGCGACCAGCAGCAGCAATGCGGCGGTCGATGCGCGATCGAAGCGCAGGACGCGCGCCATCGCGAGGGTCGTGGCGGCGCTCGCCACGAGGATGAGCCAGGGCAACGCGACCAGGCTGAGCAATGCGCGTTCGAACTGCAGCCGCGGCGCATGCAGCAGCACCGCAGCGGGCAGGCACACGTAGAGGACGACGAGGTTCAGCGCAGCCGGGGCGTCGTCCGGCACCACCCGTCGCCATGCGAGCAGGCGCCCGACCACGAGCATGGCGAAGATGAAGGCGAAGGAGGCGAGGACGGGCATGGTCGGGGTCGGGCGCGAATCGTGGGCGGCAGGGCTTGCTCGGAGTCCTGCGGCGAGCAAGCATAGTCCACCGTTCAGACAAGCCCGAAGCGCGCCCATGAAGATATTCCCGATGTTCGCGGTCCCGTTCATGCAGACGGAGCTGCCTGACTGCGCGGCGCTGAATCGGGAGTTGCATGCGCTGTTCCTGCAGCGCGAGGGCGAACCCTGGCGCAACCCGAAGCCGAGCATGTCGATCCTGCCGGGCCTGTTCGAGAGCCGCTTCGACCTGTTTTCGTGGCCGGAGGCTTGCGTGCAGGCGCTGCACGACTTCTGCATGGGCACCCTGCTGCGCACGGTCGCCGAGCTCAACACCTATGCGATCGACGACATGCGTCAGCTCGAGATGCAGAACCATGCCTGGTTCCACATCACCCGTCGCGGCGGGCGTTTCGGCTCGCACAACCATCCGCTGGCGTCCTGGTCCGGCGTGTATTGCGTCAGCGCGGGCCGCAGCGAAGCCGGGCACGCCGACTCGGGCGATCTGCATTTCCACAATCCGCACCAGCACGCGAACATGTTCAACGATCCCGGCAACTGCCGGTTGAACCCGTTGTACTCGCTCGAGGGACGCAGCTTCTCGCTCGTCCCGGGTCAGCTCGTGCTGTTTCCCTCGTGGCTGTTCCACGAGGTGCTGCCGTTCCATGGCGAGGGCGAGCGCGTGACGGTCGCGTTCAACTGCTGGTTCCGCCCGCGCGGTGCGGCGCAGGCGCGGCAAGGCGGCATGCCGCTGCCGCCGCCGTGGGGATGACGTCCGACCTTACTGCTCGCCGAGCGCTTCGCGCATGAACTCCGGCAGCGCCAGCGCGGCCTTGTGCATGTCGACGTTGTAGTAGCGCGTGTCGAACTGCTTGGTCGAGGCGCCGCGCTCGCGGAAGCCGCTGAGGTCGGCGCCCTTGCGCGCCATCGTGCAACTCCACCAGCCGGTCGGATACAGCGGCTGCGGGAAGGTCAGGGTCTTGACCGCGTGGAAGTCGGCGACGCGCATCGCGCTGCGCATCGACTTGATCAGGTCGAGGTGGACCAGCGGCGATTCGCTCTGCTGCACGAGGATGCCGCTCGGGCGCAGTGCGCGGTAGCAGGTCGCGTAGAAATCGGCATTGAACAGGCCTTCGGCAGGTCCGACCGGATCGGTCGAATCGACGATGATGAGGTCGATCGATTCCGGCTCCTGCTCGGCCATGTACTTGATGCCGTCGATGAACAGCAGCTCCGCGCGCGGGTCCTTGTTGGATTCGCACAGCTCGGGGAAATACTGCTCGGCCAGGCGCGTCACGCGCTCGTCGATCTCGACCTGCACCGCGTGCTCGACTTCCTCGTGCTTGAGCACTTCGCGCAACGTGCCGCAGTCGCCGCCGCCGATGATGACGACGCGCTTCGCGCGCGCATGGGTGAACAGTGCCGGATGCGACATCATCTCGTGGTACAGGAAATTGTCGCGCGTCGACACCATCGTGCAGCCGTCGATCACCATCAACTTGCCCCAGTCGGTGGTGTCGTAGATCTCGATCGACTGGAACGGCGATTGCTCGGCATGCAGGCGTGCCTTCACGCGCAACCCGAACGACGAGCCGGAGCGGCCATGCTGCTCGGTGAACCAATTCTGCGGGGTGGCGTTCTGCGCGGGCGCGGACATCGGTGCTTCCTGCTGGAATGGAGTCGGTACGGCCGGGACGAACCCGGGCCGCGAATTGTAGCCGGTCCGCGCAGACCCGACACACGCCGAACGCAACAGCTCGTTACACTATGACGCTTGGCCGTTGTCATGGAGCACCGAGGTGAGCAAGCAGCGCTGGACCGCCGACGAGGCACGCCACACCTGGGCGGTGCCGCATTGGAGCGAGGGCTATTTCGACGTCGGCGACGATGGCGACTTGCTGGTGCGTCCACGCCGCGCCGACGGGCCGGCGCTGTCGCTGCCCGCGATCGTCGACGCGGCGTGCGCGCAGGGTTCGCGCCTGCCGCTGCTGGTGCGCTTCGCCGATATCCTGCAGGATCGCCGCGCGCGCCTGCAGCGCGCGTTCGCCAAGGCGATGGGCGACTGGGACTATGCCGGCGGCTACACGTTGATCTATCCGATCAAGGTGAACCAGCAGAACAACGTCGCCGGCGAACTCGCCGGCAATGCCGCGGCGGGGTTCGGCCTCGAGGCCGGGTCGAAGCCGGAGTTGATGGCCGTGCTCGCACTCGCGCGGCGCGGCAGCACCGTCATCTGCAACGGCTACAAGGACCGCGAGTACATCCGCCTCGCACTGATCGGACGCAAGCTCGGCCTCGACCTCTTCATCGTGATCGAGAAGCCGTCCGAGCTGCGCTACGTGATCGAAGAAGCGAAGGCGCTCGGCGTCGAACCGCTGCTCGGCGTGCGAATGCGCCTGAAGAGCCTCGGCGCCGGCAAGTGGCAGAACTCCGGCGGCGACAACGCGAAGTTCGGCCTGACCCCGCGCCAGTTGCTGACCCTGCTCGACGAGCTGAAGGCGGCGAACCTGTCGCACACGCTGAAGCTGCTGCATTTCCACATGGGTTCGCAGATGTCGAACGTGCGCGACATCGCGAACGGCATGCGCGAGGCCGTGCGTTACTTCGTCGAACTGTCGCGCATGGGCCTGCCGATCACCCACATGGACGTCGGCGGCGGCCTCGGTGTCGACTACGAAGGTACGCGTTCGCGCTCGGATTGTTCGATCAACTACGGTCTCGACGAGTACGCTTCGGCGATCGTCGGCGCGCTCGCCGAAGCGTGCGCGGCGAATGGCTTGAAGGCGCCGCACGTGCTGACCGAATCCGGTCGCGCGTTGACCGCGCACCATGCGGTGCTGGTCGTCAACGTCAGCGAGATCGAGGAGGCGCCGCTCGGTGCGATCGCGCCGCCACGCGCGGACGAGCCGGCCGTGTTGCGCCGCCTGCGCGAGGTGTGGAGCGAGATCGACCAGACCCCGCCGACCGAGCTCTACCACGAGGCGCAATACCAGCTCGCCGAGGGCTATTCGCTGTACGCACTCGGCCAGTTGTCGCTGCAGGATCGCGCGCGCCTCGACGATTTCTACTACGCGATCATCAATGCAGTGCGCTCGCGCCTGAAACCGGACGAGCGCACGCACCGCCAGGTGCTCGACGAGCTCGCGCAAACCCTGGTCGACAAGTATTTCGTGAATTTCTCGGTGTTCGAATCGGCGCCGGACATCTGGGCGATCGACCAGGTGTTCCCGATCGTGCCGATCGCACACCTCGACCGTGCACCGGACCGGCGCGGCGTGATCGCCGACCTGACCTGCGATTCCGATGGCCGCATCGACCACTACGTCGAAGCCGACGGCGTCGACGTGAGCCTGCCGTTGCATGCGCCGCGCGCCGGCGAGCCGTATCGTCTCGGCCTGTTCATGGTCGGTGCGTACCAGGAGACGCTCGGCGACATCCACAACCTGTTCGGCGATACCGATGCGGTGAACGTGAAGCTGGCCGGGGACGGCTATGCGTTCAGTCATCGTCGACGCGGCGACACCACCGATCTCATGCTCGACTACGTCGGTTACGACCTCATCGCACTGCGCGCGGCCTACCGCGACAAGATCGTCGCCGCGGCAGTCGGCGCGGACGAGGCGGCGCAGCTCGAGGCGGCGCTCGAGCAGGGCCTGACCGGTTACACCTATCTCGCCGAGGGCGAATGATCCGCGACATGGCGAAAAACCATTTCGCCCGCGCGCGCAGCGCCGCTACCCTTGCCGGCCCGCGCGAGCGGGTGGCCACACGGATGCCGTGATGATTGCGAATGACGAAATGAGGGTCGGGTTCGTTGGCCTCGGCGCGATGGGCCTGCCCATGGCCGGGCACCTCGCGCGCGCAGGTCTGCTCGCCGCGGTGTGGAACCGCTCGCACGACAAGGCGGTTGCGGCAGGCAAGGAGTTCGCCGCCGCCGCTCCAGCCGACATCGTCGATCTCGTGCGTTCCTGCAACCTGATCGCGTTGTGCGTGCCGGCCGATGCGGACGTGCTCGATCTCGCGCGCACGATCGCCGCGCATGCGCAAGCCGGCACCGTCGTGATCGACCATTCGACCGTGTCATCGGTGACCGCGACGGATGCGCACGCGATGCTCGCCGCGCGCGATTGCGCGTTCATCGATGCGCCGGTATCGGGCGGCGTCGAAGGCGCCAGGAACGGCAAGTTGTCGGTGATGGTCGGCGGTGACGCCGCTGCGCTCGCGCGCGCGCAGCCCGCACTCGCCTGCTATGCGGCGAAGGTCAGCCACATGGGCGGCATCGGTGCGGGGCAGAACACCAAGGCGGTCAACCAGGTGCTCGTCGCCGGCATCGCGCAGGCGGTCTGCGAGGGCCTCGCCCTGTCGGAACGGCTCGGGCTCGATCCGGAGCGCCTGCTGCCGACGCTCGGCGCCGGCGCCGCCGGCAACTGGTTCCTCGAAAAGCGCGGCGCGACGATGCTGAAGGACGAGTTCAAGGTCGGCTTCAAGCTCGCCCTGCTGCACAAGGATCTCAAGATCGTGCGCCAGCTCGCGCTCGACGCCGGCACCGACCGTTCGGTGATCGAGAAGTCGCTTGCCGACTACGCGGTACTGCTCGCGCAAGGCCATGGCGACGACGACATCTCGTCGCTGATCCGCCTCAAGCGCAAGCGCTGACCATCGGGGAAGTGCGGCGCGCGCCGTTCGGGCGCGCGCCGGTGCGAATCAGCCGTCGAAGCCGTTCGCGAAGATGATGTCGTTGATCGCCGGAAGCGCGAACTTGTACAGCGTGCTGTTGCTGCTGTAGCTGGCGACGTAGAGCGCGCCGTTGACGAGGATCGGGCTGCCCCACTTGAGCGAGCCGATCGACGGTGACGTCCACAGGAGTGCGCCGCTGGTCGGATTGCGCGCGAGCAGGCAGGTTCCCGCTGCACACGAGCCGGCGTGATAGACGACATTGTTCGCGATGATCGCCGACGTCGCGTCCGAGGTCTGTTGCCAGGTCGGTTGCAGGTGCGGCACGTTCGCGCCGGTCAGGGTGAGCTTGAGGCCGGAGATGCCGCTGCGGTTGCCGACATAGACCCAGGCCGCACCATCGCCGTGCGTGTCGACCCAGACGACCGACTGCGTCTTCATCCAGAACTCGCTGATCGGCACGTCGATCAGCTCGATTTCGCCGCCGACGCCGCCGGGCGCGCCGCTGCCGCTCATGTCATCAAGGTCGATCAGGTGCAGCTTGGAATCCTTGCCGGTCTGCACGCCGATATGCGCGACCGTGCTGCCCGTCGGCGCGGGAAGGATCGACAGCGACGCCGAACCGAGGTCGATGTCGCTGCCATCGAGCTGCGCGTAGTTGGTCGGCGTATGGCTGTCGAGCGGCAACCCTGCGCCGGCGCCGGTGCCGTCCGGATGCAGCGCGAGCACGCTGTCGCCCCAGTTGTGGCCGCCGGTGTTGGCGTCGAACAGGCCGTTCGAGGTCGTGATGTAGATGCGGTCCGTGGCAGCGTCGTAGACCGCCCCGGGGCGCCCCCAGATGCCGCTCTGCGCATCGCTGCAGCCGCCGGACGCGATCAATGTCGTGATCGTGCTGCACATCGAGTTGAACACGCGATTCGCGCCGGTCGCGAGATCGATCGTGACGAGATGGCCCTGGTAGTCGCCGCCGTCGCCGACATAGCCATTGGTGACGACGTACAGGCGCGCGATGCCGCCGGATACGGCGGTCGCCAGCGCGGATGCGCCTTTCTCGACGCTCGGCTTCAACGTGATCGTCTGCGGCCAGCCGCCGCTCGTGACTTCGGTGCCGTCCGCGATCGCCCACTTGTGCGCCTTGCCGTCGGCGCCGTAGCTGTAGACGAATTGGCGGTCCGGGTCGATTGCCGGCGAACTCTCGATTGGCGTGTGGCCGCCGGTCGTCGTCTTCGTCCAGACCACGCTGCCGTCGGCGGCATCAAGTGCAGTAGTGCGACCGCTCTGCGCCGTCACGAACAGCAGATCCTTCACGCCCGACGCGGTCGTGATGCCCTGGGCGAACACCGGCGCCGCATTCACGCGGCCGGTCAGCGCGACGGCGTACTTCTGTTCGAGCTGCGTGACATTGGCCGCGCTGACGCCGGTTTCAGCGGTGTTGTTGGCGCTGTGCGCGGGATCGAAACCCCATTGCGGCCAGTCGGTCGCGAACGCGTCGGCGCCGAGGGCGCTGCCGGTGAGAAGGGCGGTGCGGAGCAGGGCGTGCGAGCGCGACATGGTGGTCTCCGGGGTGGCGCGGGGGCGCCGTCAGGGAACCGGCATCCTACGCCGACTTGGCGGCGAAGCGATGCAGGCCTGCCATAGTTGCGGAACGGTTCACGGATGCGCTGCGATTCCGCGCGCCACGCCATCGAAGCCGTTGCGGAAGATCACGTCGCCAGCGGGCAATGCGAATTTCCAGAGCTTGGCGCTGTTGTCGGTGAGGTAGAGCGCGCCATCGACGAGGATCGGACTTTGCCAGTGCAGGTTGCCGACGTGCGGTGAACTCCATAGGACATCGCCGGTGAGCGGATTGCGTGCGGTGATGCACAAGCCGCCATCCGCGCAAGGGCCGGCGTGGTAGAGCACGCCGTTCGCGACGATCGGCGAGGTCGATGCGTTCGACGAACCCGCCTTGTTCCAGCGCATCGCGAGGCTTGGGCGGTGGCTGCCGTCGAGCCCGAGTTGCAGTCCCGAAATGCCGCTGCCGTTGCCAGCGAACACCCACGTCGAATGATCCGACGGGTCGACCCATACCGCCGGTTGTTCGCGCATGCGATCGCCCGGAAACCCGTTGCCGCCTTGCGGTACGTCCAGAAGCTGGATCTCGCCGCCGACATGCGCCGGGCCGCCCTGGCCGCTCATGTCGTCGAGATCGATCAGTCGCAGCTTGCCGTCCTTGCCCGCCTGCATGCCGAGGTTGGCGATCGTGCTCCCGGCAGGCACTGGCAGGATCGCCATCGATACCGAGCCGAGATCGGTATCGCCGTTCTGCAGGCTCTGGAAATTCGACGGCGTGTAGCTGTCGAGCGGCAGGCCGTTGCCGCCGCCGGTGCCGTCGGGCGCGAGTGCGAGCACGCTGTCGCCCCAGTTGAAGCCACCCGCGCTGTTCGCGTTGAACTGGCCGTTGCCGGTGGCGATGTAGACGCGATTCGTCGCTGCCGAGAACGTCGCGCCGCCGCGACCCCAGATGCCGCTCTGCTTGCCGGCGCAGTCGTCGGTGCCTGGGGTGCCGTTCAGCACGAAATGGATCGTCTTGTCGCTGCACATGACATTGAAAACATGCTGCGTGCCGTTCGCCAGATCGATCGAGACGAGATGGCCCTGGTAGTCTCCGCCGTCGCCGATGTAGCCGTCGATGACGACGACGAGATGATGGGTGCCGCCCGAGCTCGCGATCGTCAATCCGGAGGCGCCTTTCTCCACGCCCGTTTTGAGGGTGATCGTCTGTGGCCAGCCACCGCTCGTGATCTCGCTGCCGTTGCCGATCGTGTACTTGTGCGCCTTGCCGTCGACGCCGTAGCTGTAGATGTATTGCAGGTCCGGGTCGATCGCGGGCGACGCGGTGGTCGGTTGCGGCCCGGTCGTGGTCTGGTGCCACACTTCGCTGCCGTCGGCTGCATCGATCGCCATCAGGCGACCATTCTTGCTGAGCAGGAACAGCAGATTCTTCACTCCGCCCGCGGTGATGACCCCGCTCTGGTACACCGGCGCGCTGTCGACCGAGGACGCGAGTGCCGCGCCGTTGGCATAGACCGACACGAGCTGGACGAGATTGGCAGCAGCGAGGACGCTTTCCCCGCTGTTGAAACCGCTGTGCGCGGCGTCGTAGCCGAACTGCGGCCAGTTCGCGGCGCCGGCATCGGCGGCACCGAGCGCGAGGGTGGTGACGAGAACGGAACGAACGAAGGTCGCACGGGCCACGGGAATCTCCGGCGTCGGCGCGGCAGTCGCCGCAATCACCGCATCGTACGCGGCGATGAGGGCCCGGATGATGACGGGCGCCACGGATACGCTTCGCGTTCACGCCCGCATGGTCGGCGGCGTGGTAAAAGGCGCCCTCGCATGTTTTCCGGAGATCGCCCATGCGCATGCCGTACCGGATTGGACCTTGCCTGCCGGCGCTGATCGCCAGCGCTGCGCTACAGGCCGCGATCACGCCCGCCGACCTCGAACTCGTGCGCTGGCCGGATACGTCCACGACATTCTCCGAGCCGGTCGCGGTGCGTGCGCCGGCGGGCGACAACGCGCGCGCGTTCGTGGTCGAGCGCTGCGACAGTCCGGGCAGCTCGAATACGAGCGGACACATCCGCATCGTGAAGAACGGCGCCCTGCTGCCGGTCGCATTCCTTTCGGTCAATGTCAGCTGCAGCAGCGAACAGGGCCTGCTCGGGCTCGCGTTCGATCCGCAGTTCGCCAGCAACCGCACGTTCTACGTGACCTACACCGCACCCGGCAGCGGCCTCGGCGACAGCCAGGACCAGGTGCTCGCGCGTTACACGGTGCCTGCCGGCACCCCCGATGTCGCCAGCCCGACCGGCACGGTGATCCTGCGCGTGCCCGACATCGCCGACAACCACAACGGTGGCGACCTGCACTTCGATACGCAGGGGTACATCAACTGGTCGATGGGCGACGGTGGCGTGCAGAACGACCCGAACGGCTTCGCGCAATGCACCGGGCGCAAGAAGGCGGACGACAACCCGGGCAGCTGTCATACGACGACGGGATCGGGACCGACCTACTACCTGCTCGGCAAGATCATCCGCCTCGACGTCCATGCGACGACCGCATCGGCGCCGGCGAACTTCTGCGGCGTCGCCGCAGGACAGCCTGCGCCGTACGCGATCCCTCCCGGCAATCCGTTCCGCGACGTCGGCCTGCATCCGCAGGAATGCGCGGAGATCTTCAACTGGGGTTTCCGCAATCCCTACCGCTTCAGTTTCGATCGGCAGACCGGCGACCTGCTGATCGGCGACGTCGGGCAGGTGAGTTTCGAGGAAATCGACTTCCAGGCGTCCGGAAGCGCCGGCAAGAATTTCCAGTGGAATGCGTGCGAAGGGACCCACACTTTCGATCCGTCGAGCGGGAATGCGGGCGGATCGCCGTGCAGCGGCCCCGCCGGCAGCGTGCCGCCGAAACTCGATTACTCGCACGGCGTCGGGTGCGCGGTCAGCGGCGGCTACATGTATCGTGGACCGATCATCCCGCTGCGCGGGCAATACGTGTTCAGCGACTACTGCAGCGGCGAGATCTACATCGTCGGTGCGCCGGGCGCCGGCGCGTGGAGCTTCGACACGCTGGCGGGCACGCCGTCGATGAACACCTACGGTTTCGGCGAGGATGCCTCGGGCAACCTCTACGTGGCGGATCAGGCCGGGGAAATCTACCGTTTCCATTCGGCCAGCGGGACGGATCTGATCTTCGCGAACGGGTTCGACTGACGCGGGCTCGCGGTACAACTGGGGGACACCGACATGCAGGCGATGCACCGGTTCGCATTCGCGATCGCAGCGACCTGCGCGGTCGAGGCGCAGGCGCAGACCGTTCCGCCCGACCTCACGCTCGAGGTCGTGACGGACCAGGTCACGGCGCCGATCGGGGTGCGCGCGCCGCACGACGGCAGCGGACGGCTGTTCGTCCTGAGCCAGGCAGGAACGATCCGCATCGTGAAGGACGGCGTGCTGTTGCCGACGCCGTTCCTCAGCGTGCCGGTCACCTATCCCGGCTCGGGCGGAACCAGCGGCCTGCTCGGCCTCGCGTTCCATCCGAACTACGGTCACGTCGGCGCGCCGCACAACGACGAGTTCTACGTCGTGTCGATGCGACCGCCCGGTTGCACGCCGGCGGGCACCTGCCTCGGCAGTGGTCCGGACGAGGTGCTCGAGCGCTACACGGTATCGGCGGATCCCGACGTCGCGAACGCGAGCGGCACCGTGGTGATGCGCCTCGCCGACAATTCGCCGCCGTCGTACCACAACGGCGGCGACATCCATTTCGGCCCGGACGGCTTTCTGTACATGTCGTCCGGTGACGGTGGCCAGGAAAGTGGTACGCACTGGCTGGCCGAGTGCCTGTGGAAGAAGCCGAACGACACGACCTCGACAAGCTGCGGTACGAGCGCGGCGACGCCGCAGTATTTCCTGCGCGGGAAGATGCTGCGCATCGATGTCGACACGCGCGGTTCCACCGCAACCAACGAGATGTGCGGCACGACGCCCGGCCAGCTTGCCGAATATTCGATTCCGCCGGGCAATCCGTATGTCGGCAGCAGCCAGACCTGCGACGAGATCTTCCTGTACGGCTTCCGCAATCCATGGCGCTGGAGTTTCGACCGCGCCACGGGCGACATGTGGATCGCCGACGTCGGCCAGGTGCAACGCGAGGAAATCGACTTGCGCCTCGCCGGTTCGAACGAACCGCCGTACTACGGCTGGCACTGCATGGAAGGCACGCTCGTGTTCAGGACCACCGAGGTGTGTGCGCCGCCGCTGCCGCCGCAGGTGTTGCCGCTGATGGAGTACGGCCACAGTGGTGGCCGCTGCGCGATCACCGGCGGCTACCGTTTCCGCGGGCCGATCCCCGCGTTCCAGGGCATGTACGTGTTCGCCGATTCCTGCTCGAGCGAAATCTTCTTCGCCAAGCCGGATGCACAGAACCAGTGGAGCTGGTCGGTCTGGCGCGACGACGCGAATGGCTACGGCACCTATTCCGGCTTCGGCGAGGACGAGGCCGGCAACCTGTACGTGGCGAACACGGCGAGCGAAGTGGTCTATCGCTTCCATTCCGACCAGCAGGTCGTGACGCATGTGGTCACGCCGCAGGCGGGCAGCGGCGGCGCGATCGATCCGGCGACGCCGCAAACGGTCGCCGAGGGAGCGACGACGGCGTTCGACGTGCAAGCCGACCCCGGCTACGCGATTGCGGATGTCAGCGGTTGCGGCGGGGTCCTCGTCGACGCGACGTTCACGACCGCGGCGGTGGTCGCCGACTGCTCCGTCGCGGCGACGTTCGCGGTCGCCGACCGGATCTTCGCGGACGGGTTCGAGGCCGCCTCGCCGCGTACCACCGCAAGGCTGGAGCCGACTACGGCGCGGGCTGTTCCTTCAACGCGATCGCATTGATGCCGTTCTCGGACAAAGAGCGCTTCGCGGCTTCGAGCTCGCTCGCGCTCGCATAGGGGCCAACCCGAACGCGGTGCCAGGTCTTGCCGTTGATCGTGACCGGCTGCACCTGCGCGACGAAGCCGGCCAGTGCGAGCTTCGCCTTCGCCTCGTCGGCCGCCTTCGGCTCCGGGTACGAGCCGGTCTGCAGCACGTAGCGACCGCCGCTCGCCATCGCTGTCGCGGCCGGCGTGTTCGGTGTCTGTGCCGAAGCATTCGCGCGTGCCTGCTGCTCCGCCTTCGCCTTCGCCGACAGCTCGGCATCCGGAATCACCACTTCGGCTTCGGGCAGCACCTGGTAGAAGTCGTAGTTCTTCTTCGGCTTCGCCTCGGCGACCGGCAGCTCGCTTTCCTTCGGCGCGGTCGCCTGCGGATTCGGTTGCGGCAGGTCCTTGCGGCGCAGCAGCGGCGCCCAGTCCTTGACCAGCACCAGCAGCATCAGGCCGATGCCGAGCAGCAGGCCGACGAGTACCCACAGCCATGCCGGCTTCTGCGCTCCATTGCCGCCGCGCGTCGCCTGGCGTCCCTTCTTTGCTGCCATCACATGCTCTCCGGGGCGGACACGCCCAACAGTTCGAGGCCGTTCGCGAGCGCCTGGCGCACCGCACCGGCAAGGGCGATGCGCGCGTCGCGCAGGTCGGCGTCGTCGACGATGAACTGGCTGGTGTTGTACCAGCCATGGAAGGCGGCCGCGAGCTCGCGCAGCCAGTTCGCGATCAGGTGAGGTTCGAGGTTCGCGCCCGCGTTCTCGACCACTTCGCCGAAGCGCGACAGCTCGACCATCACGAGTTGCTCGGCTTCGCCATCGAGGCGTGCGAGGCGCGCGAGGCCGTTGGCGCGATCCCAGGCGAGACCGCGCTCACCGAGCTGGCGCATCACGCTGGCGACGCGCGCATGCGCGTATTGCACGTAGTAGACCGGGTTGTCGTTGGTCTGCGCGCGTGCGAGGTCGATGTCGAACACGAGTTGCGAATCGGACTTGCGCGCGATCAGGAACCAGCGCGTGGCGTCGCACCCGACTTCGTCGATGAGGTCGCGCAAGGTCACGTAGCTGCCCGCGCGCTTGCTGAGCTTCACTTCCTCGCCGCCGCGCATGACCGTGACCATCTGGTGCAGCACGTATTCGGGCCAACCCTGCGGGATGCCGCAGTCGAGTGCCTGCAGGCCGGCCTTCACGCGCATCAGCGAACCGTGGTGGTCGGAGCCGAGCTCGGTGATCGCACGCTCGTAGCCGCGCAACCACTTGCTGCGGTGGTAGGCGACGTCGGGAAGGAAGTAGGTGAAGGTGCCGTCGGACTTGCGCATCACGCGGTCCTTGTCGTCACCGAAATCGGTCGTGCGCAGCCACAGCGCACCGCCTTCCTCGTAGGTGTGCCCGTGCGCGACCAGCTCGCGCACCGTCTCGTCGACCTTGCCGTCGCGGTACAGCGAGCTCTCGAGGAAATACACGTCGAACGCGACGCCGAACGCGGCGAGGTCGCCGTTCTGTTCATGCCGCAGCCACGCGACCGCGAACGCGCGGATCGCATCGAGGTCGTGCGGGTCCTTCGCGGCGACGACGACGTGGCCGTCGACCTCCACGCGTGCGCCATCGAGATAGGCGCGCGCGACGTCCTTGATGTACTCGCCGCGGTAACCGTCCTCGGGCCAGCCCGCGTCGTCCGGACCCTTGCCGAGCGCGCGCGCCTGTACCGAGATCGCGAGGTTGTTGATCTGCGCGCCGGCATCGTTGTAGTAGAACTCGCGGCGGACCTTCCAGCCGTTCGCGTCGAGCACGCGCGCGATGCAGTCGCCGATCGCCGCGGCGCGGCCGTGCCCGACGTGCAAGGGCCCGGTCGGATTGGCCGAGACGAACTCGACGCCGGCCGTGCGCCCTGCGCCCGTGCCGCCGCGCCCGTAGGCGCTGCCCTGGTCCAGCGCCGCGCGCACTTCGGCCTGGTAGGCGAGCGGGCTCAGGAAGAAGTTGATGAAGCCCGGGCCGGCGATCTCGACCTTCGCGATGTCGCCGCGAGCCGGCAGCGCCGCGACCAGGGCGACGGCGATGTCGCGCGGTTTGCGACCGGCGGCCTTGGCCAGCAGGAGGGCCGCATTGGTCGCGAAATCGCCGTGTTCGCGACTCTTCGTGCGCTCGACGACGAACGCCGGAGCGCCGTCCGCAGGCAGGTCACCGCCTGCACGCAGGGTTGCGATCGCAGCAAGGACGAGGTCGCGGAGTTGTTCTTTCACGGGGGCGGCCGCATGGAAAAGCCGCGTATTGTACGCGGTGTCTGCCAGGTTCCAGAAATCCGCGGCGAATCGCGCCATCGCCGTCATCGGGCCGTCGTACAGCCCGCCTATCCTGCGCATCGTGCCGGCGGGATCCGCCGGCCATCGGTTGGAGTTGGTGGCGTGCGGGATGCGCGCGCCGCCTTGGGTGCAGGGACGCACCGTTTCCAATCGGCGTGCGGCTGCTTCATTCGACCAGGTCGGCGAGCGTCGCGCGATACGCCTCGATCACCTGCTCACCGGTCTGCGGCGATCCCTGCACCGCGACGCGCGCACGCACGCCCATGCACAGAGCCTTGAGCTTCGGCGCATTCGCGTCCTTGCCAGGGCCGAATGCGGACAGCCCGGCCTCCGACTGGAAGCGGTGCAGCTCGAAGAAGAACCGGTCCTGGCCGTCGGTCAGGAAGCCGAGCACGGGCAGCGCGCTCTCCCCGGCAGCGAGCGAGCGCCCACTCAGCATTTCGCGCTCGCGGCACAGGTTTTCGGCGGTCGTCGCGAACTTCGCGAACGGCTCGGCGACATTCGCGGTGTCGAGGTCGGCTGCGATCAGCGCCAGCTTCTGCGCGGCGACCAGCGCCGGCTGCGTGCGCCAGTCCGGACAGCGCGCATCGAGCACCTGGTCGAGCCGGGAGGCGAGCGCGCCACCGCTCTGCACGAGGTCGGCCGCGTTGTACTGGTAGCCGCCGGCGATCGGTCGGGCGTCGAACGTACTGCCCGCGATCATCAGTTCCAGCGCGGTGTACAGGTCGGCATCGTGCTCGCGCGAAAAGCCGCACGCGTCGAGGATGCGCTGGGTCTCCTCGATGCTCGCACGCTCGTTCGCACCGACGCCGTCGACGAGTTGCGGCGCCTCGCGCTGGCGCAGGTCGTGGCCGGCGCCGAACAGCATCAACGCACACCACTCGCGCAGGGTCAGCGCGTGCAGGCCGAGGCTCTCGCGCAGGCGATCAATGCGTTCGCCGCAGATCTCCAGCACATGGCCTTCGTTGTGGTAGGCGTGGAAGTCGCTGCCGAGGTGACCATGGCGCAGCGCGAGGCGCGCGTGGCCGAGGCGTACGGCATTCTCGGTCGCGTCGAGCAACGCGTTGTCCGCGGGCAACTTCAGCAGGCCCGCGAATGCGTTGCGACGGCGCGCGAGCAGCGCTTCCAGCGGTGCTGCGGCGGTTCCTACGAGGGCACGCGCCGTCGCGACGTCCGGCATGCGGCGTTCCGCTTCGTCGGCGGCATAGCGGCGCGGGAACTGCAGGATCACGGCTCGGTATCGACTCCGGCGGAAGTGGGCCGAGTATAGATTTGAAGTCGACACCAGGTGCAAGCGCCGTGTTCGCAGTCGCTACAGCCAGCCGCGCTGAGCCAGCGAGGTCGGCGTGCCGTGGCCGATCACGAAATGGTCGAGCAGGCGCACGTCGACGAGGTCGAGCGCCTCGCGCAGGCGTTGCGTAATCGCGCGGTCGGCCGTGCTCGGCTCGGCCACGCCGGACGGGTGGTTGTGGGCGAAGATCACCGCGGCGGCATTGTGCACAAGACAGCGCCGCACGACTTCGCGCGGATGCACGCTCGCGCCATCGATCGAGCCGCGGAACAGCTCCTCGAACGCGATCACGCGATGTCGATTGTCGAGGAACAGGCAGCCGAACACCTCGTAGGGATAGCCGGCCAGGCAGGCCTTGAGGTAGCGCGCGCTCGCGATCGGGTCGGTCAGGGCCTCGCCGCGGCGCATTTCCGCGTCGAGGTAGCGTCGGCCGACCTCGAGTGCGGCACCGAGGCGGCACCAGGCGACCTTGCCGAGACCGGGCAGCGCATGCGGGGCATCGAGCAGGGGCTTGAGGCCGCCGGCGGTCGCGAGCAACTGGCGGCCGAGGTCGACCGCGTTCTGGCCGCGCCGGCCCGAACCCAGGAACACCGCCAGCAGTTCCGCGTCGGACAGCACGCCGGCGCCCTGGGCCAGCAGCTTTTCGCGGGGTCGTTCGCCCGCGGGCCATTCGCGCAGGTTCATGCGCGGCGCTTCGCGCGGCAGCCGGCGCGGCGGGGGAGGGAACGCGGTGCGTGGATCGGGTGCATGGCGGACAGGGTAGGCGGCGCGTGTGCGCCGTCACAGCGGCGCACGCCCCGATTTTCAGTAAGCTAGCGGTTCCACGTCCTGTCAGCGGTTTCCTACATGCTCGCTCGCTTCGATGGCCCCTGGCACAGTGCATCGCCTGCCGGCGACAACGGCCGCCGGAGCGTGCGATGACGCGGCGCGAGGTGCATGTGCCGGATCGCTTCGTCGCGACCGGAGGCGGTCTCGCCGGGGTGCGCGTACTGCTCGGCGTATCGGGTGGCATTGCGGCATACAAGGGCGCCGAGCTCGTGCGACGACTGCGCGACGCGGGTGCGGAAGTGCGCGTCGTGCTGACCGAGAACGCGGCGCGCTTCGTGACCGCACTGACGTTCCAGGCATTGTCCGGGCATCCGGTCAGGACCAGCCTGTGGGACGAGTCGGCGGAAGCGGCGATGGGACATATCGAACTCGCTCGCTGGGCCGACGAGATCGTGATCGCGCCGGCCTCTGCCGACCTGCTTGCGCGGCTCGCGCACGGGCACGCCGACGACCTGCTGACCACGTTGTGCCTCGCGACCGCCGCGCCGGTTTCGGTCGCGCCGGCGATGAACCAGCAGATGTGGGCGCATGCAGCGACCCAGGCCAACGTCGCCTTGCTGCGCACGCGCGGCGTGACCGTGCTCGGTCCGGCCTCCGGCGGCCAGGCCTGCGGTGAATTCGGTGCCGGGCGTTTGCTCGAGGCGGACGAGATCGTGACCCTGCTGCAGGCCAGGCGCGTGCCGCGCGTGCTCGATGGCGCGCGCGTACTCGTCAGCGCCGGCCCGACCTACGAGGACATCGACCCGGTGCGCTTCATCGGCAATCGCAGCTCCGGGCGCATGGGTTTCGCGATCGCCGAAGCGGCGGCGCGCGCTGGCGCCGAGGTCGTGCTCGTCGCCGGTCCGGTCGCATTGCCGACGCCTGCCGGCGTCGAGCGCGTCGACGTGCGCAGCGCGCGCCAGATGCACGACGCGGTGCTTGCGCGGGCGCGCATGACCGACGTGTTCATCGCGGCCGCCGCGGTCGGCGACTTCCGCCCGCGCGACATCGCGCGGCACAAGCTGAAGAAGGCATCGCGCGACAGCGGACTGGAACTGTCGCTGGTGCAGAACCCGGACATCCTCGCCGAAGTCGCCGCGCTCGATCCGCGTCCGTTCGTGGTCGGCTTCGCGGCCGAGACCGAGGATGTCGAAGCGCATGCGCGTGCGAAGCTCGAGCGCAAGCGTCTCGATCTGATCGCGGCGAACGAGGTCGGCGCAGGTCTCGGCTTCGAGAGCGCCGACAATGCGCTGCTGCTGCTCTGGCCGGAAGGCCGCGAGGTCCTCGAGCGTACCGGCAAGACCGAGCTGGCGCGCGCGCTGGTGACGCGGATCGCGAAGCTGCGCGCGGCCAAGCGGGCCGCGCTCGCATGACCGGCGCCGCGAAGGGCCGCTGCACGATCGAGATGAAGATCCTCGATCAACGCCTCGGCGCGGAATTCCCGTTGCCGACGCCGGCGACCGCCGCTTCCGCCGGGGTCGACCTGCGTGCGATGCTGGATGCTCCGCTGGCGCTGCAACCGGGCGCGAGCGCGCTGATACCGAGCGGCATCGCGATCCACATCGGCGATCCCGGGCTGTGCGCGATCGTGCTGCCGCGCTCGGGGCTCGGCCACAAGCACGGCATCGTGCTCGGCAACCTCGTCGGCCTGATCGACGCGGACTACCAGGGGCCGTTGATGATTTCGTGCTGGAACCGTTCCGACGCGGCCTTTACCATCGCGCCGGGCGAGCGGATCGCGCAACTGGTGATCGTTCCCATCGTGCGTGCGGTGTTCGAAGTCGTCGACGACTTCGCGCCGAGCGCGCGCGGCGAAGGCGGCTTCGGCAGCTCAGGACGGCATTGAGGGACCGCGCAGCGTGGCTGGCGCGGTACGGTGCTACGGACGATGAGGAAAGGCATGGGCGACAGTCGCGACAACAGTTCCCCGAAGGCGCAGCTCGCCCAGTTGGGCGCGCGCCTGCTGCCAGGCCTGCGCTCGCTCGGTCCGCTTGCGCTCGCGACCGCGCTGCTCGTGTTCGGTGCGTTCATGGGCTGGCAGGGATGGCTCCTCTGGCTTGCCCAGCGCGGTGTCGCGAGCGCCGATGCGGCGAGCGAGCAGGTGATCGCCAGGATCGCGGGATACGTGCGCGAACAGCAGCAAATGGTGCGCACTGCCATCGACGAGGGCAGCGTCCAGCAGGCACTGCAGCAGGGTGCCGACGGCCGGCCCGCGGCGGCGACGGCGCTGCGGCAATTGCTGCAAGGTGCCACCGATGCCGAGTTCTTCAGCCCGGATCTCGACGAGGTCCTGTCGGGCGACCTGCGCGTGATCGGCTACGCCAAGGCGGCAGCGCTGATGCAGGCGAAGATCAATCCGCGCCAGCCACTCGCGGAAATGCGCATCGAGAAGGAAACCGGCCAGCAGTTGATGGTGACGCTTCCCGCGCGTGTCGCCGGCCAGGTGGTTGCGTTCGCGGTCGTCGAGCTGCCGTTCAAGCCCGTGCTCAAGGCGTTCCATCAAACGTCGGTCAGCGGTGCGCGCCTCGACCTGCGCCAGGGTGACGGCCATGGCGACCTGATCATCGCGAGCCTCGGCGAGCAAACCGGCAACACGATCGGTGACGTGGGCCAAGCGATTCCCGGCACGCGCCTGCGCATCGGCAAGGCGGATCCGGGTTACTTCATCATGTTCAGCGACAGCTTGCCGATCACCATCCTGATCAGTTTGTTGAGCCTGCTGGCAGGTGGCGCGTCATTGTGGGTGCGCCGGGTCGGCAGCGAACGCGCGCTGGATGTATTGCAACGCAAGCCCAAGACCGTCGAGTCCGAGATGACCCTCGCCCAAACGATGAAAGCGCAGCCCGAGGCAACCGCGAGCGCCGCGGCAAAGGCGCCTGCTCCGGCAGCGCCACCGAAGGCGAGGGACGAAGCGGTTGACGTCGACCCGAGCATCTTCCGCGCCTATGACATCCGCGGCGTGGTCGGCCAGACGTTGACGACCGGTGTCGCGCGGCTGATCGGCCGCGCGATCGGCAGCGAGGCGCGTGACCGCGGTCTCAGCGAGATCGTCGTCGGCCGCGACGGTCGCCTGTCGGGTCCGGACCTCGTGTTCGCGTTGATCAACGGGTTGCGCTCGACCGGCATCGACGTCATCGACATCGGTCTGGCGCCGACGCCGGTAACCTACTTCGCGTGCTACCACCTGCGCACCGGATCGGGCATTTCGGTGACCGGCAGCCACAATCCGCCGGACTACAATGGATTCAAGGTCGTGCTCGGCGGCGAGACCCTCTCCGAGGACGCGATCCAGAACCTGTATCGGCGCATCGAGGCCGAGCGCTTCGTCGATGGCATGGGCGGTTTGCAGACCCTCGACGTGAACCAGGACTACATACGCCGCATCACCGACGACATCCAGATCGAGCACAAGCTCAAGGTCGTGGTCGATTGCGGCAACGGCATCCCCGGCGCGATCGCCCCGGCGGTTCTCGAGGGCATCGGTTGCGAGGTGATTCCGCTGTATTGCGACGTCGATGGCACGTTCCCGAACCATCACCCCGACCCGTCGGACCTGCACAATCTGCAGGATCTGATCGTGTCGGTGAAGAACGTCGGCGCCGACATCGGCCTCGCCTTCGATGGCGATGGCGATCGTCTCGGCGTGGTCACCGCGAGCGGCGAAGTCATCTTTCCGGACCGCCTGCTGATGCTGTTCGCGAGCGACATTCTCGTGCGCAATCCGGGCGCCACCATCATCTACGACGTCAAGTGCACCGGTCACCTGCAACCGCTGATCCTGCAGCAGGGTGGCAGCCCGTTGATGTGGCGCACCGGCCATTCGCTGATCAAGGCGAAGATGCGCGAAACGAATGCGGCACTCGCGGGCGAAATGAGCGGCCACTTCTTCTTCGGCGAGCGCTGGTACGGGTTCGACGACGGCATCTACGCCGCCGCGCGCCTCATGGAAATCCTCGCCGGCGACGCCGAGGAGCGAACCCCCGAACAGATCTTCGCGACCCTGCCGAAGGGTGTCTCGACGCCGGAGCTGAAGATCCCGATGCGCGAGGGCGAGCACTACGCATTCATCGAGAAGTTCCGCGCCCGCGCGCGCTTCGACGGCGCGCGCCTGACCACGATCGACGGCGTGCGCGCGGACTGGCCCGATGGCTGGGGTCTGGTGCGTGCTTCGAATACCACGCCGGTGCTGGTGTTGCGCTTCGACGCCGACAGCGGACCTGCGCTCAGGCGCATCCAGGACGTGTTCCGCGCCCAGTTGCTGGCGCTGGACTCCTCGTTGCCGCTGCCGTTCTGACGGTGGTCCGGCGCGGGCTTCGCGCGCCGACTACCGGAACCACTCCTCGACGCCGTCGGAGTCGTCCGGTGCCTCGCCGGTGGCCGCGCTGTCGTCGCGCAGTTCGATCGACTCGATGTCGCCCTCGGCCTGCGTGTCGACCGGCACCATCCATTGCTCGCCGCAAACGTTGCACTCACGCCGATCGGCGGCCTGACCGTCGCCGAAATGGACGCGCTCGACCAGCGCGCTCTCCGTGGATTCGCAGGATGGACAACGGATCATGCGTGCAGCCCCCAGTGGCGGCGACGGCTTGCTACGGCTGCTGCGCCGCTTGCGGGTTGAGCTTGGCCTTGAGTTCGCGGTAATGCGCGACTTGCTCGTCGAAATGACTGGCTGCCTCGTCACGCTCGTGCTCGCGTTGCGCGACGGTCGCACGCTGGTCGTCGACCTGCTTACGCATGCTGGCCAGCTGTCTGGTCTGCTCCGGAGGCAGTTCCTTGCCGGTCCGTTCGGCTTCCGCTGCACGGTCGAGCAGGTCGGCCAGCGATTGCTCCTGATTGCGCAGGCTGGTCGCGGCAGCCTTGACCTGCTGCTCGAGCATCTCCAGCGTCTGCTGCTGCGCGTGCCTGAGATCGTCTTCGTCCGGATAGTTGCTCAACAACTGCTCGTCGTCGCGCGCATGCTGCTCGGTGATCCTGTGCTCAACCGCCTGCTTGGCCGCCTCGACTTTTGCGGCCGCGATTTCGGCCTCGGTCTTCGCGCGCTCGACATGCTTGACCACGATTCCCTGCGGATTGACGATGTCGTAGCCTAACTTGGCCGCCGCCTCCGGCGGCACCGCATCGCCGTAGTGCAGGTTGCCCTGGGCGTCACGCCACTTGAAACGGTTGTGGTCCCGGCTGGTTGTTCCCGCCGACCAGGCCTCGGTACCGGCGGACACCGCGAGCACCGCGCCGAGCAGGCGAAACGAAAACGGAATGCGCATGGATGGAACCTCCGGGGCGGAGTATAGGCGACGCCGGTGCGCCGCAAGCGGCGTTCAGGCGTCCACGCCGTAGCGCTGCCGATACGCGGTCAGGCGCGACCGATGATCGGCCAGTTCCGGTCGATCCGCCACATACGCGAGCAGGTCGGCCAGCCGGGCGATCGCGACGGTCGGAATGCCGTGCTCGGCAGCGAGTTCCTGGGTGGCGGACAACGAGCCCTGTCCGCGCTCCTCGCGGTCGAGCGCGATCAACACGCCGGCCGGTTCCGCGCCCGCCGCGCGGATCAGGGCGAGTGACTCGCGGATCGCGGTGCCGGCCGTGATCACGTCGTCGACGATCAGCACGCGCCCGCGCAAGGGCGCGCCGACCAGCAGGCCGCCTTCGCCATGCTCCTTCGCTTCCTTGCGGTTGTAGGCGAACGGCACGTCGCGTGCGTGGCGCTCGGCCAGCGCGGCGGCGGTCAGCGCTGCCAGCACGATGCCCTTGTAGGCCGGCCCGAACAGCATGTCGAACGCGATCCCGGAAGCGTTTGCGGCGTGCGCATAGGCGCGGCCGAGCAGGGCCAGCGCCGCGCCGCTGTCGAACAGCCCGGCATTGAAGAAGTACGGACTGACGCGCCCGGACTTCAGGGTGAATTCGCCGAAACGCAGCACGTTGCGTGCGACGGCGAGGTCGAGGAATTCGCGCTGGCTTTGCGACATGGCAATCGGCAATCGGCAATCGGGATCCGGATTGTGCAAGAGGCAGCGAACAAGTGGAACGTGCGGGCGTTACCGCGAGGCGGCTTCCTGCATTGCCGACTTCGGGTAGGCTTGTCCGGTTGCCCCGGCTCGCCGATTCCCGAATGAAGATCATCAGTTTCAACGCCAATGGGATCCGCTCTGCGGCCACCAAGGGATTCTTCGACTGGCTGCGCATGCAGGACGCCGATGTCGTCTGCCTGCAGGAAACCAAGGCGCAGGAGGACCAGCTGTCCGATCCGATGTTTCGTCCGGACGGCCACCACTGCTTCTATCGCGACGCGACGACGAAGAAAGGCTACAGCGGCGTCGCGATCTACTCGAGGCGCGAGCCCGACGAGGTGCGCACCGCGCTCGGCTGGGCGCCGTTCGACGACGAAGGACGCTACATCGAGGCGCGCTACGGCAATCTCAGCGTGGTGTCGTTCTACATCCCGTCGGGTTCCTCCGGCGAGGAACGCCAGGCGTTCAAGTTCAAGGTCATGGACTGGCTCAAGCCGGTACTCGACGGCTGGCTTGCCAGCGGTCGCGACTACGTGCTGTGCGGAGACTGGAACATCGTGCGCAGCCGCAACGACATCAGGAACTGGACGTCCAACCAGAAGAATTCCGGCTGCCTGCCGCCGGAGCGCGCATGGCTCAATGGCATGGTCGCCGACGCGCGAGGCGACGAGACGCCGGCACCGAAGCATGGCTGGCTCGACAGTTTCCGCGAACTCAAGCCGGATGCCGTCGAGTACACGTGGTGGAGCGCGCGTGGCGCAGCGCGCGCGAACGACGTCGGCTGGCGCATCGACTACCAGCTCGTCACGCCGTCGTTGCGCGACCGCCTGCGCGCCTGCTCGATCGCGCGCGAGCCACGCTTCTCCGACCACGCGCCATACATCGTCGACTATCGTGACTGAGAAGCCATCGGCAGTTGCCGCGGTGCCGGCTCGACCTTCGGTCTGGAAGGCGTTCGCGCAGCCGGCCGCGTGGACGATGTTCCTGTTCGGCTTCTCGTCCGGCCTCCCGTTCCTGCTCGTCGGCGGCACGCTCGCCTACTGGCTCAAGGAACACGGCATCGTGCTCAGCGAGATCACGATCATCGCCAGCGCCGGCATGCTCTACGTGTTCAAGTTCCTATGGGCGCCGATCCTCGATCATCGCCAGGCCCCGGCGGGATTTGCCCGCCTCGGCCGGCGGCGAGGATGGTTGCTTCTGGCGCAGCTCGGGGTGACCGCGGGGCTCGTCGCGATGGCGTTGCTGACCCCGACACAGCTCCCGCTGTTCATCGTCGCGACCATCGCGGTCGCGTTCTTCGGCGCGACACAGGACATCGCCGTCGATGCCTGGCGCATCGAGATCGCACCGCCGAACCAGCAGGGCGCGCTGGTCGCGACCTATTCGCTCGGCTACCGCATCGCCCTGATGGCAGCGGGCGCATTCGCGTTGATCCTTGCCGACCACGTGCGCTGGAACCAGGTGTATCTCGCGCTTGCGGGGTTGATGCTGGTTCCGATCGCCGGCAATCTGCGTGCGCGCGAGCCGGCGATGTCGCAACGGTCCCCCGCGGGCTGGCGCGACGCGATGCGCTATGCGATCGCCGATCCGTTCGCGGATTTCTTTCGCCGCTACGGTGCGCTGCTGGCTCTGGCGACGCTCGCGTTCCTGCTGCTGTTCAAGATTCCCGAGCAGGCGACGATCGGCGGCATCATGGGGCCGTTCTACCTCGACATGGGTTTCAGCAAGACGCAGATCGGCGCGATCACGAAGATCTACGGCATCTGGATCGGCATTGCCGGCGCGTTCGCTGGTGGCGTGACGGTCGTGCGATGGGGACCGTGGAAGCCATTGTGCGCGATGGTCGTCCTGTGCGGCAGCTGCAATCTGCTCTACCTGCTGCTGATTGCATTTCCCGGCAATCCATGGATGCTCACCCTGGTGATCTCGGCCGAGAATTTCACGCTGGGCATGCTCGGGCCACCGACGGTCGCGTTCCTGTCCGCGCTGGTAAATCGCGAGCACACAGCGACCCAGTACGCACTGCTCAGTTCACTGGTGAACCTGCCGGGCAAGGTGCTCGGTATCTTCGCCGGTGGCATCGCGATGCAGGTTGGCTACGGCGCCTACTTCCTGATCACCGTGCTTGCACTGGTGCCGGCGACGGTCCTGCTCGTCTGGTTATGGCCGCGCTACCGCGATATCGGGAAGGAAGGCGCCGCGTAGATCGCGCCGAGCACGCGCGGTCCGAGCGCGCCGGTGACGGAGGGGATGTTGCCGGGCAGGCCATTGATGCGCGCGCGTGCGAGCCAGGCGAAGCCGGCCGCTTCGACGAAGTCGGGATCGAGGCCGAGTGCAGAAGTCGTGTCGAAGCGAAGGTCGGGCAATTCCGCGCGCAGCGCCGCCATCAACGCGGTGTTGTGCACGCCACCGCCGCACGCGTACACCTCGCGCACGCCGCTCGCGCGCAGCGCGTCGGCGATGCTGCGGGCGCTCAGCGCGAGCAATGTTGCCTGCACGTCGGCCGCGGCGATGTCGGCAGGTGTGCGCACGTCGAGCCAATCGAGATTGAAATGCTCGCGCCCCGTGCTTTTCGGTGGCGGTGCGGCGAAATACGGTTCCTGCAACCATGCCGCAAGGAGGTTGTCGCGGACTTCCCCGCTGGCGGCCCAGGTGCCGTTCTCGTCGCGTGCCGTGCCGAGATGGCGTGCGGCCCATGCGTCGAGCAGGCAGTTCGCCGGCCCCGTGTCGAAGCCGATCACGTCTTTGCCCGGGCGCAGCAGGGTTGCGTTGGAGATACCGCCGAGATTGAGAACCGCGCGCGGCGTGCGTGCATCGCTGAACAACGCGGCGTGCAACGCAGGCAACAACGGCGCGCCTTGGCCGCCAGCAGCGACATCGGCGCGGCGGAAATCGGCGATGGTCGTGATGCCCGTGCGCTCGGCGATGACGTTCGGATCGCCGATCTGCAAGGTGAACGGGTGCGCGCCGCCGGGCCGGTGGCACACGGTCTGTCCGTGCGAGCCGATCGCCGCGACATCCCCCGCGTCGACGTCGGCTTCGCGCAACAGCGCGCTGGCCGCGTCCGCGAAGCAGGCGCCGACCTCGGCGTCGAGGTGACCGTAGTCATCGAGCGCGATCTGCGCGGCATTGCGCGCGAGCGCCACGATGCGCTCGCGCAGCGATCCCGGATAGGCGTACGTGCGCGCCGCGATGACTTCGAGGCGTGGGTCGAAGCGCACCAGGGCGGCATCGATACCGTCCGCGCTGGTGCCGGAAATCAATCCGAGGTAGAGCGGGGCGCCCGCACTGGCGGGCACGTCAGTCGTTGTTGCGGGCGAGTTGCGTCGCGCCGACGAGCTTGAGCTTGGCCAGCGCCGGCGCGCTCTGCTGGCGGAACTGCGCGAGCTGGCTCGCTGGCAGCGGTTCCGGCGGCGGCAGCGTCACCGTCAGCGGGTCGCGGTGGCCGCCGTCGATGCGGAATTCATAGTGCAGGTGCGGACCGGTCGCGAGGCCGGTCATGCCGACGTAGCCGATCGTCTCGCCCTGCTTGACGTGATCGCCGAGCTTCTCGCTGGCGAAGCGCGACATGTGGCCGTAGGCGGTGCTGATGTGCGCGTTGTGCTGGACGATCACGAAGTTGCCGTAACCGGACATCCAGCCGCGGTAGGTGATCTTGCCGTCGCCTGCGGCGCGGATCGGCGTACCGGTCGGCGCGGCGTAGTCGACGCCCTTGTGCGCGCGCATGTAGCCGAGCACCGGGTGCATGCGCCCGGTCGAGAACGTCGACGAGATACGCGTGAACTCGACCGGCGTGCGCAGGAACGACTTGCGCAGCGGGCGGCCGTCCTCGGTGTAGTACATCGTCTCGCCGTCCGCATTGGTGTAGCGGATTGCGGTGTAGCGCTTGCCCTGGTTGATGAACGTCGCGGCGACGATGTCGCCGTCGCGCAGGCGCTCGCCGTCGCGATAGAGATCGTCGTAGATCACGCTGAAGCTGTCGCCCTCGCGCAGGTCCTGCGCGAAGTCGATGTCGTAGCCGAACGCGTTCGCGAGCTTGAGCACCATGCCGTCGCTGAGCCCGGCGCGCTCGCCCGCATAGAACAGCGAGCGGGTGACCACTCCGTGCGCGACATGGGTGCGACGCTCGACGGTGCGATCGGTCGCGTCTTCGCTGACGCCATCGGCGCCGAAATGGAGCACCACGCGGGTCGCGTCGCCGCGTTCGAAGCGCATCGCAATCAGGGCACCGTCGGGGCTGCGTGCGAACGCGAATTCCTGGCCGGGGCGGATACGGCGCAGCGCGGATGCATCGTCCTGCGAGTCGAGTACGCGCTGCAGGTCGTTCGGTCCGAGGCCTTGCTCGCGGAAGATGTCCGACAGCGACTGCCCCGCGCGCACGCTGACGACGTGCCAATCCGGCTCGCTCGCGGCACCATAGGCACCGATCGCCGCGTCGGCTTCGTTGCCGATCTGCGGCAGGTCGAGGGCCATCGTCGTGTAGGGTATCGGCGTGGGCTCGTGACGGGTCGCATTGGCGAACGTCGGAATCACGATGCCGACCAGCACGGTCAGCAGGATGCAGACGCCGCCGAGAATCCAGTGCTCGGCGCGCCAGCTGATCGGCGAGGCGGAAACGTTCTGCAGGAAGGTCCAGTTCGAGACGCGCGAATAGAAATGAAAATGCCGGCGTTGCGCGTGGCGCCTGAGGACGAGACGGCGAGCCTTGTGGCGGGTGTTCTTGAGGTCGTGCTGGTGATCGGTCACAGGTCGCAGTCCGGGCAATCGCGGGGTACCATAAATGCGTTGCGCGGGCGGCGTCAATGCCAATACCGACAAGGACTTGCGAACAATCGCTCACTAACGAATTATTAACCGCAGCGCCCGTTTTCGCGTGCGGGATCCCCATCGATTCGAAACAGCCAACGCGCGGCCGACCGCCCCGCGAAACAGCAGGAAGTTCCATGACGGACATGCAGGCAGCGCTCGACCTGATCGGCCGCGGCGCCGACGAAATCATCAAGCGGGAAGACCTCGAGGCGCGCTTGAGGCTGGGTCGCCCATTGCGCATAAAGGCCGGTTTCGACCCGACTGCGCCCGACCTGCACCTCGGCCATACGGTGTTGCTGAACAAGATGCGCCAATTCCAGGACCTTGGCCACCAGGTCATCTTCCTGATCGGCGACTTCACCGGGATGATCGGCGACCCGACCGGCAAGAACGTGACGCGCAAGCCGCTGTCGCGCGCGGACGTCGAGGCGAACGCGAAGACCTATGCGGAACAGGTCTTCAAGGTGCTCGATCGCGAACGCACCGAAGTACGTTTCAATTCCGAGTGGTTCGGGGCGATGTCCGCTGCCGACATGATCAAGCTGGCCGCGCAGCACACCGTTGCACGCATGCTCGAGCGCGACGATTTTTCCAAGCGCTATGCGGCGCAGCAGTCCATCGCGATCCACGAGTTCCTGTATCCGCTGGTGCAGGGCTACGATTCGGTGGCGCTGAAGGCGGACGTCGAGCTCGGCGGCACCGATCAGAAGTTCAACCTGCTGATGGGGCGCGGGTTGCAGGAACACTACGGGCAGCCGCCGCAGATCGTGCTGACCATGCCGCTGCTGGAAGGGCTCGACGGCGTCGCCAAGATGTCGAAGTCGCTCGGCAACTACATCGGCATCGCCGAGCCCGCCATCGACATCGTCAACAAGACGATGAAGATCGGCGACGAGCTGATGTGGCGCTGGTACGAGCTGCTCAGCCTCGCGCATTCGACCGTGGATATCGCGCGGATGAAGGCCGACGTGGCCTCCGCGCAGCTGCATCCGCGCGACGCCAAGCTCGCTCTCGCGCGTGAATTGGCCGCGCGATTCCACGATGCGCCAGCGGCCGAACACGCGGTCGCGCAATGGACTGCGCTGGTGCGCGAGCAGCGCGTCGATGTCGATCTGCCGTTGCTCGACATCAGCGTGCCGGCGGAGGGCATCCGCGTGGCGCCGCTGTTCGTCGCGGCCAGGCTCGCCGGCAGCAATTCGGAGGCCTCGCGCAAGATCGCCGAGCGTGCGCTGCGCGTGGATGGCGCGGTCGTCGAGGATCGGGAACGGCTTCTGGAGGCGGGCGGCGAGCATCTGCTGCAGATCGGCAAGCGTTCGTTCGCGCGGGTGCGCCTGGTCGCCAACTAGCCGAGCTGCCGGACGCAAGAAAAATCACGATCCGGGGCTTGACGAAACGACGATTGGTTGTAGGATTCGCGGCCCTTCGCTGCTGACCCATTCGGCCAGTTGCGAAACGGCATCCCCCCGCGATGCCGCCCCAGCGAAAAAGTTGTTGCGCAGGGGTTGACGGAGCGGGAATCGGATGTAAGATGCGCCCCCCTTCGACGGGAAGCCTGAAACGGCGACGCGAAGAGGGCGACAGAAGGCGAACTGCCGGATGTCGCGAAGCGAAAAAAGATCGCTTCGGGGTGTTGACGGATACGAAAAACGATGTAAGATGCACGGCTCACCTCGGACGAAATGTCCTGAGGCGCGGAACAGAAAAGTCCCGCAAGCCAATGATCTTTGACAGTGTGCGCAGGTAACTTGTGTGGGCGCCTTGTGGTGGATGAAAGTCCATTGATACAAAGTGCGTCCAAGCAAACGTCAAGCAGCAATGTTTTACGCAAACGCTTGGTTCTCACTCAGAAGTTTGGTCGTAGGACCTCGGTCCGAAAACCGGAAGTTTTAACTGAAGAGTTTGATCCTGGCTCAGAGTGAACGCTGGCGGCAGGCCTAACACATGCAAGTCGAGCGGCAGCACGGGGGCAACCCTGGTGGCGAGCGGCGGACGGGTGAGGAATACATCGGAATCTGCCTTATTGTGGGGGATAACGTAGGGAAACTTACGCTAATACCGCATAAGACCGAAAGGTGAAAGTGGGGGACCGCAAGGCCTCACGCGATAAGATGAGCCGATGTCGGATTAGCTAGTTGGTGAGGTAATGGCTCACCAAGGCGACGATCCGTAGCTGGTCTGAG